>Ga0209212_1000082_pt1 | contig 190491 bp, 169 predicted proteins | sample RifGroC2_FD_183996 | JGI IMG/M metagenome (GOLD analysis project Ga0209212, IMG submission 183996) | Groundwater microbial communities from Rifle, Colorado, USA - Groundwater C2 (SPAdes) (version 2) | ecosystem: Environmental > Aquatic > Deep subsurface > Groundwater | place: Rifle, Colorado...
ACGAGAATTATTCAAATCTTTTCGTGTTTCAGAACATCAAACAATTTAATTCATTTGACCAACGGTGTGGATAGATTTGGGGCTCATCTATTGATTGGAAAAGACTCTTCCTTTAAGCTAAAAGCTGTGCTATAATGTTGTTATTCACTAAATTAAGTGTTTTTTATGAAAAATTCAGTATTTCAAGAAATAACTGAGGAAGTTAAGCATTTTATAGACTCCATAGGAGATGCGGTAATTGTTTTAGACAAAAATGGTAATATTTTAAACTACAACAAAGCTCTTAGTAACATTTTAGGCTATAAAAGCAATACAAAACTAACTGGCAAACAAGCCCTGTCACTACTCTGCCCTACAGATGGCAATGGTACACCTATTACCAAAAAAAATGCTGCTCTTTTTAAATCAATAGACAAAGGAAAAAAAGTAATTAATGCCACACGTCAATTTATTAAAAAAGACGGTTCTTTTATTTGGGCCACTATTACCACTACTCCACTTAAAGACCACAAAAATAGAGTAGAAGGAGCAATTATTATTATTCGTGACATAACCAAAGAAAAACAACAAGAAGAATATCGTACTGATTTTTCTCATATTGCGAGCCACAGTTTAAGAACTCCACTTGGCAATGTAATGTGGGCTATTGAGTATCTCTTGGGTGGTAAACCAGGTTCTATAAACAAAAAACAAAAAAATTATTTAGATGATTGTTACAAAACTCTAAAAAACATGAACCGCCTAGTCAACGACTTATTAAACATTTCCAATATTCCATACAAAAAAATAAAGCCAAATTTACAAAAAATTAATTTGGAAGAAATTTATAGTAAAGTTTATAATGATCTGCAATACTATGCCAAGGCACACAATGTGACTATAGAAATAAATAAAGATCAAGAGAAGTATTTTATAAAAGCCGATGAGAACCATAGTCGTACTATTTTACAAAATATTATAGAAAATGCTATTCGTTATTCTTTTAGTAAGGACAATATAAAAATAAATCTAAAAAAAGATGGGCAATATATAATATTTTCTTGCACAAATAAGGGTATAGGTATACCCGAAGAAAAAAAGAAATTTATTTTTGCTAAATTTTTTAGAGCAGGCAATGCTGTAAACAAAGAAGGAGACGGTACAGGCTTAGGGCTATATATTACCAAAGAATTAGTAACCTTAAACAAAGGAAAGATATGGTTTGAGAGCGTTGAAAACAAAAATACAACTTTTTTTATAAAATTTAAGACTTACTAATATATGAAAATTAAAAAGAAAATACTAATAGTTGAAGATGATTCTTTTACTATTAAATTATACACACGATTACTGTCGGACGAAGGCTTTGAGGTGATAAGTACACCAGCTGCCAACGAAGCCTGTGGTTTGGCCAAAAGAGAAAAACCAAATTTAATTATTATGGATTTAATGTTAACCGACGGTAATGGCTTTGAAGTAATCAAACAAATACGCAAAGAAACCAGTCTTAAAAAAATTCCAATAATTACTCTTTCTAACCTGGGGCAAGAAACAGATATTGACGAAGCCCTTAAAAAGGGCAGTAACAAATACTTTGTAAAAAGTAACACCAGATTCGAAGAAGTGGTAAAAGCAGTAAAAGAACTAATATAAAAAAAATCCCGATTAATTCGGGATTATTTTTTTACATGTTCTACAACCTCAAAATGCAAGTTTTATCAATTTAACTTAAAACCTTCCACAACTTTAACAATCTCTTCGCCAGTAACCGCATCAGTGGCTTTAATTGTTATTTTGGAACTTAAATCTGTTTGCGAAGGATTAAGCGTGTTTAAAACAAAAGCAAATTGCAAAGCCACCACATCTAAATCTTTGGGTAGTGTTTTAATTTTCCAAACTAAATTTTTCTTTTCTTTATCATAATTTACTTCTCCAGCTGGTACTACTAATTTATCATCCTGCCAAAGCAAATCCCCATACCAATTACCACTAATTTCTACATCTTTAAGATCATGAAAAGAATTGTTCAAGATCCAACTAATTTTATAATAATCTTTATTAGTACTATTTTTTATTTCTTCTTTTCTACTTTCAAAAGATAAATCCGAATTAATTACCATTTTTATTATTCCTGTGCTCAAAACTTTTTCCTCATCAACATTATATTTTACTTCACCCCAAACACTAGCTAAATAAGAAGTAAATTGTGATAAATCTACATTTTTCCCAGTTTTAAATGGCAGACTAATATCTATTCTAACTTCTTTATTTGATGCCAAACTAGTCAAAATGCCAATATTTTTAGAACTCCAAGCAATTACCCCTTTACGAGTATTATCATTAACTTGTTCACCTGTTACTTCGCCATCGGCTATATCGGTCAAATTACTCCAATCCAAAATACTTTTATTATTAAAAGAAGGAGCCTCAAAAAACAAACGTGGCTGTAAATTTTTTAAAGTTAACGAACCAATATTTTTTAAAACCAAACTAACATTTAAATCGTTTTCGGGACTTAAAGAAAAATCTTGTGTGGCGCCATTAATTGCTAGTGATACTGCCAATTCGTTTTTTAATATTTTATAAGCTATTTCTTTTTCCAACCACACAAAACCTTCACCAGTCCTTTTTTCATCTGGCCAAGAAATTAATTTGAATTTTATTTTACTAGCGTCTTCTCCGTTACTATTAAAAGACCCTTTTATTTTTATTTGCAATGCTTCAACAATTTCTGGTAAATCCCAAGTATTTTTAATTTTTGGATTTGGCGAAATACTGCTGGTTGTATAACTAAATACTCCTGCACTATCCAAAACTAATTGTAAATTTTTTATTGGGGTAGCTGGCTGACTTAAATTTATTATTAACTCAACTTCACTGCCAGCTGCTACTTCGCTCGGTCCTTCAATATTTACTTCCAAAGGTAACGAATTTATTTCTGAATTAAAAACTATTACTTTTTGAAACTCAGAATTAAAATTACTAGGATAATAATTTAAAAAGGCTCGAAGCGACTGTTTATCATTAAAATTACCATTTAAATACCCTGTAATATCTACAAAACCACTTACACCGCCTTGTATATTACCCAAGTCCCAGGTATCCTGCTGTTCATTGGTAGGATTAACACTGGCTTCTTTAAAAACAAAACCAGCTGGATAACGTACTTCCAAATTAGTTTTATTTAAAACAATATTTTGTGCATTGTGATAATTAATACGATAATGAACTAAAGAACCGGCCACCACTTTTTCTTGGCCACTAATTTCCAAAACTACGTCATCTTCACTAAACTTGGCATTACCTGGTAATACAAAAAAACCTACCCAAGCCACTACTGCCAAAAAACTACAAGAAAAAACCAACCAAAACAAGGCTCTTAAAAAACTTTTTTGTGGCTTTTTTTCAAAATTCCCCATATTCGGCATAGAACCATCGCCATTTTTATAAATTTCCTTTAACTCCCTATTTAATTTGCTTATTTCCAAACTAGGCTCAACAGCCTCTTTTTTAATTACTTTTTTTCTAACTTTTTTGGGAATAACTTCTATTTCGGTATTTAAAGACAAGCGACTAAATTTTCTATTTGTCATATATAAAAAATCATTTATTTATTTTTTCCATTACCAAACCAAATAATTGGTCCGTTTTTAAATTAGTATTATATTCAGCCCCATTGGCCGCTAAATTTAAATCGTCATTCAAAGTCCAAGCTGGACGCCATTGACCAGGATAAATTACTCTGGTAGAAAAATCAGCATTAATACCTGACTGTTTTTGTATATATAGACTATACTTGGAACTCAAATTACTTTTGCCAACAATTAATTCTTTAAGACCAACCAAAGACAAAGAATCTTTATTACCCTGCAAATTTAATTTAAAAGGTAAACGATAAGTAAAATACACGCTACCAGCTTCACCTGGTTTTACCATTAACCAATTTCCAAAACTAGTTTTGCCAAACTCTTTAACAATACTCGTACCAGAATTACTATCAATTTTTTGTTCAACTTCATAATTAACTAAATCCAGATCATCTTTATACCAAGTTTCGGGAACTCGAAATGCGCTTTCTGGTGGATACACAAAACCACCAGCTGCCAAAAGTTCCGAACCTTCTGGCACGTAAACTCTTAAATACTGTATATTGTTAACTCCGTAAAACATTTCTCCTGGGATTCCCAAATGTTTACGATGAATAATTACTGTGTCAATTATTGAACCGTCTTCTTCTACCACTGCCTGATGTTCTATTACTTGTTTTATTTTAGCATCACTTTTTTGCCCTTGTAAATTAGTACCAAATACTGCCAAATAATCTTGATTAGTATTGGTTTGGACTATTTCTCCAGTCCAATTAAATTCTTGAAAAAGTTTTTCTACTTTTTCATCATTAAAATAAACTTGAATTTCTTTTTGAGCCAAGGCTTGATGAAGCTCGGTTAATAAAAGCACAGCATTAACTTTGTCTAAATGACTAAATTTATCCAAAAATTGCCCTGCCAAATCACCTAAAATCGCTTTGGGCTGATTAATTTCTTTATCATAATCTTTTTCTACTTTATATTGCAAAGTTGCCAAAGCATTGTCACTATTCAAGATTAAATTATTATTTTCATTGACTACCGGCCCTAAAATTTTTAATAATCTTTCCAAAACACTAGCGTTAATAGTTATTACTCCATCTACTGTAGTATTACGTGCTTTATTATAAAACCAAGCAATTTTTTTTGCCGAAGCAGGAAAATCTGGAAACCAATTCGCATCCTGAAATTCCCAACGGGTATTGGATAATTGTAGTGGCAGAGGTGGTTTTAAATATTCATTCAATTGACCTTGTAAATCATAAGATCCTCCTCCAGGAATATCCAAATTTAAAATTTTTCCTTTTTGAATATCCAGCACAGCAAAACTACCCATAAAACCACCCGTTGGCCGCAATTCCGCTTGATTTTGAAAGACAAGTAAATAACGACGTAAATCTTCTCCGCCAAAAACCAAATTTAATGAATCAGACAAACTAACCAAATTGTTAAAATCATTAACCAAAGCCGTAAACAAAACTTTAAAATCATTGAACGATTTTTGATAATCTAAAGGTAAAATTCTAGGATCAACATCTGCTAGTTTATTTAAAGCATTTTGGTATTGAACTGTAGCACTTTGTAAATGATCAGTTAATATTGTTAATCTGTCAGTTAAGCTTGAAGTGCTATTATTTACCTCACCAATCCCTTTCATTAAATAAGTATTACCCAAAGCCAGATAATGTCCGGCAGTTAATAAATTTTCTCTGCCATTTATTTCATCGCCAACAATTGGCAGTAACCCAACTACATATTGTAGTAATTGGTGTTCATTCTGCAAAATATTATCTGCTTCGCCAAATGCCTTTAAAGCAGAATTTAAATCTGCTTGTGCTTGTAAAATATTATCTTGCATTGCTGCCACAGTTGATGATTTTAAAGACAAAAAAGCATTGGTACTTTGAGCAGTTACTTTAGCACTAGTATCTTTTACACTGTTATAATAAGCGATTGCCGGAAAAGGCAAGCTGGCTAAAAAAAATATTAAAACAACCGCATAAGCAAAACGTTTGGAAGTAAAAAACTTTTTTATAGTTTTTAAATTATCTAATAAAACTTTTATTTTCCCTAAACCAGCGTCTCTTAAATTTGCCAAATTGTAACCAATATTTAATTTTGGTAATTTAATTTTATTGACTCTGTTAAATCTTACCACTGGCGATTTAACAGGGTGAACTGTTTTCTTTTCATTTGCTTGTTTAACCATTTTACCTAAATCTGCCACTTGCCAAGAATAATCTTTTTTATTTTCTGTAAAACCTGGTAAACTGTTCCAAACATGTTGATTTTCTTCTTTTTTAAGATTAACCACGTGTTGTGAATGAAGGTGTTCTGGGTGAGCTTTAATTAAGACTGATTTAATTGGTTTAGATAATTCAATATTTTGCTTTAAATTAGCAGTATTTTCAACCTTACTATTTTTTATTAATAACAAACATTTGGCCCGATTATGGCCGGTCTTCCCACAAAGTTTACAACGTCTAATTTGTACCACTCTTTTTCGCAACATTTTAAAATGAAGAAATAATAAATTTGTTTTTTGGCTAAAACTAGATAAAAAACAACTTTATTAATAAGTACAAATATTATAGCATATTTATTACTATCTATAAACAAAAACACCCCTCTAAGGGTGGATAAGCAAATACACTGTCATTCTGAATTTATTTCAGAATCCCTTACTGCACGACAAATAAACTCTTACTGTTTCTTTAACTAATTTATCCCAACTAAATCTCTGTAAATTTTCTTTGGCGTTTTTTTGTAATTCAAAACGAATATTTTCATCAGTCAAACCAATATTAATAACATCTGCCATTTGTTCATAATTATTTGGATCAAAGTATAATACTGATTCACCCAAAATTTCTGGTAAACACGAAGCACTGGAAGATACTACTGGCACGTTATATTGCTGAGCTTCAAGTGGTGGTAAACCAAAACCTTCGTAAAGAGATGGAAAAACATAAAGTGAGGCATGTTGATACACTTCTACAAGATCTGAATCAGAAAGATAGTCAGTGAAAATTACACTGTCATTGCGAGCCCTGCCCGAGCAGGGCGTGGCAATCCCTTGCTTCACTGTGATTGCTTCGTCGCTTTGTAGCTCCTCGCAATGACAAAGAATTTTTTGATAGAAAAAATTATTCTTGCCAACTAAAACTAATTGGTAATCACCACTATACTTTTCTTCAAATATTTTCCACGCTTTTAAAAGGCCTGCTAAATTCTTATGTGGATAAGCATTACCAACATACAAAACATACGGCTTGTTTATTTTAAATCTCTCCAATTCATTTTTACTCCTTACTCCTTGTTCCTTATTCCTTTCAAACGGCGCCTGATATGACACAACCATCTTTTCCAACGGCACGCCCAGTGTTTGATTAATATCTTGTTTGGTAAATTCACAAGTGACAATAATTTTCTGGGCCCGACGAACGGCATGACGCAAAACAATTCTATGTACCAAATCTTTTAGCCAGTAAACAACTGGTCCATGAGTACTCGCCTCTTGGCGAGGATAGTGATACATAATCAAATCATGCACAGTCACGACAAATGGTTTATTATATAACAGTGGCACATTCCAATGTGGAAAATGCATTAGGTCTATTTTTTCCTGATCAATTATTTTTTTAAACTTTATCTGTTCTTGCCAGCTATACCAAGGTATATTCACTTTAACAATTTTAAAGTTTCCTCCCCTTGATAAGGGGAGGATTAAGGAGGGGTCTTTAGCAAACAAGATATATTCATTCTCTTTATCTTGTTCCACCAAACCCAAAACCAACTGCTCTACATAGCGCCCTAGCCCGGCTTGTTGTGAACCATACATTCTGGCATCAATACCTATTTTCATATAGCTATAATTTATCACAAATCAACAAAAAATCAACCCCTCCGACAACTATTTACTAATCTAAACCATTAGATTATACTTGTGTATATAAACAAACTTTATGACACCACTTCAAACTATTCTTGAAACAATTCAAAAATTGGTCACAAAACCATTAGATTTTTATGGTATACAAGAACAAGAGATAATTTTAAAAAATACTTTATCAGCAATAAACTCTCTCAAACAAGCTTTAGAAAGCAAAAATCTCACCACTACTCATGCTCACAAAGCTATAAAAAAAACAGAAATGGTATTGCTGGAAAAAATTGATGAGGTTGAATTTATCCAAGCACTGGGTAATGTTATTGATATTTATTCAAATACTCCACCACCAAATATCCACGTTGAAGAATTATTAGAGAAGATAAACAAAATATTTACAAAAACCAAAACAGCAATAATAGAACATCACGTTTTATTAGAAAAATTAGAGGACAGAACAAAAAAACTATCCCCAGAAGAACAAGAAAAAAATGATAAAGAAACTATCCAAAAAATCGGCATTTTTTATGTTTTAGAATACACCTTACAAGTGCTCCACGAATTTACTTGCTTGGATGACAACAGTAAACAAAAATTACTTACAACAGGATTACAAACCAAAGCTGGTAATCTACCAGCATACTATCCTTTAGAAAATACTTTTCGCAAAGAACTGTGTTATAAAATCTTTAACCCAGAAATACGTCACCAATTATTAGCAGCCTTTTACAAACTAGAAGAAGATTTTTATAGTGAAGATTTAAAAAAAGTATTTTTAGCTTTAAAAGAATTTAATCTAAATATTTTAGAAACTTTTTCAAAGTTTGGATTAAAAAAGTTTCAAGGAATGTTATACAAACCGTTTGGAGATAGTTTGCCTGTTTCTGAATTAATCAAAAAAATAAAGGAATTAAAATAGCTATGGAGAGAGATGAAGAAATAGAACAAATCACAAACCCTGAATTACATCCAACCGAAAAACAACCTCGTTCAACTTCTAGCCAAGCAAAGGCTCAAGAAAAATTAGCAACCGAGGCACTTTTTGAATTGGAAAAGATAGATCAACCAATAACGGAAATGGATATTACAACTAAATATCGCGATTTATCTTCGGACATAGTAGAAGAATTGTGGCAAACCACGAATCCAGCTGAAATAAAAAAACGCCAAAAATTTTTGACTTACCTTAGAGGGAAAGAAAAACAACCAATGTCAAAGTTCGAAAATGTCGAATCACCAATAACAGAACAAGACATCCCAACCAAGTATCGCGGAATGTCTTCTGAAATTGTACAAGAACTCTGGGGAACCACAGACCCAGAACAAATCAAACTGCGACAGAGAATTTTGGATTATCTTAGGCAAAAAGAAGGTCATTTACCAATCAAAAAAGACAACAAAACAACGCTTGAACAGGTAAACATGGTTATTGACAACAACAAAAACAAGATAGCATTAACAAAACTACAAGAATTTTTGAGGGGAAGAGCCGCTAAAAGTAAAAATCCCCACCTCTACCACGAACTTTTTGAAGAAATAGCTAAAAAAAATGACAAAAATAATATTGCGTCTCTACTCATAACCGAAATATATTCAGAAAAGAGAATTGCTGAATATCCCTTATCACCAAATTACAAAGAAACGTGGGAATACGCCCTTAATAATACAAATATTAAAAATAGAATTGAAAAAGATTGGTTATACAGAGGTAATTTTAAAAATGGTGAAAGTTCTACGGAAACAAGAGGTAGTCTTAATATTATTGTAAATGAAGAATCTATCAAAGAATTGGATGCTCTAATTCAAAATGGCGTTATAGATGCTAACTACAAATTTGGCCGTCCAGACACACAAGCAGCGGCAGAAGCACGCCACGATGCAATAACAATATACTTTCTCAAAAAACCAACAGTGGAAGCTCTATCGGCCTTATCAGCTTTAGCAAAAAAATATTTTAGAGGAGATAACCTACTCGGGAAAAAAGTATCTTCTGGATTTTTTATGTCTGAAATTGGTTCAATCCAAGATTTACATGCAAAAAATTTGGCAGAGCAACTAAAAAATATTGACCCCGAGATTGGTAGAGCAGTTGATAATTACTTGGTATCGAATCGAGGACAGGAAGACAAAAAAGAACGATACGCCATGTCAGAAGCACAATTTTATGCCACAAAAGAAATGCTTGAATTATTTGGGATAGAAATTAGTTACGACCAAAATACTGGATTTAAAATTTCTAAAAAAAATTAACTCATTAATTTAAAATATATGGTAAACACACCAAATCCAAACGATCCCGATATACAAGAAGCATTACGACTAGCCAAAGAAGTAGCTGAAAGACCAGAAACAAAAGATGACAGAAACCATAATACAATAACAGCAGCCCACATCGCAGAAACAAAAAAACGATTAGGATTAGAACAAGATGCAACAGACACCTTGGCCGATTTAGAAAAATAAAAATAATTATTTTAAATTTAAAATAAATAACCCATTTTTGTGGGTTATTTATTTTAGCTTTTTCATCATTTAATTATGTAACAACTTAATAAATTCTCCCGCACTTTTTTGCCGATTAAACTCTTTTGAAACCTCAAATTCTTTCTCAATCATTTTTTTTCTTAAATCAATATTCTCCAAAATTAACTTCATATTTTCTGCCAGTTCTACCACATTGTGCGGATTAACATAGCAAACAGCATCACCACCCACTTCTGGTAATGACGATCGATTAGAAGTAATTACTGGCACTCCACAGGCCATGGCCTCCAAAACCGGAATACCAAAGCCTTCATACAAACTTGGAAATACAAATAAACTAGCATTTTGATAAAGTACCTGTTTTTCTTCATCATCAACATAACCTACATACTTAACATTTGGGGTATCCTCAATTAAATGCATTAGTTTTTTATTCTTCCAACCAGGTGCACCAGCAATAACAAGCGAAACCCCTCCCAACCCTCCCCTTGTAGGGGAGGGAAAGCCTGCCTGCCGGCGAGGCAGGGGTGAGGTCTGTATTTTTTGATATGCTTCAATTAAAGTCTCAACATTTTTCCTCGGTTCTAAAGTTCCCAAAAATAAAATGTACTTTTCTGGTAAATTATATTTTTTTCTTATATCTTCTGCCTTATGCCCTATGCCCAATGACAACCCTGGTCGTAAAATTTGTATTTTGCTACCTTGCCTACCGGCAGGCAGGTCTACTATCTGATAACTGTTCACAATGTCATGTTTAGTATTTTCCGATGGCGTTAAAATAATATCTGCTCGTCGACATTGTCTTTTTGGATTTAAAATTTTATAGGCCAAACGCCATTTAAAAGGAAAGCACTCTGGCAAGATAACGAAGGATAAGTCATGAATGGTCAAAATTTGTTTAATTTTTCTAGAAAGACAAGTGTAATGCAAATTAGGTGAAAACCAAACGTCTAACTTAACTGGTGCAAATTTATCCAATTTGATTAATCTTAAACTTAACAACAAATTAAAAAATTTATTCGGCCAATGTTTAATTATAAAATGAAGATTTTTTTGTTGCCACTTTGGTATATAAACAGATATATCCTGGTAAGAATTATAAAACAAAAAATATTGATTAATTTTATCAATTTCAAAAATAGCGTTGAGAAGCCCATAAGTATACTCCCCAACGCCGGTACGATTTTTATCCATTAAACAGCGGATGTCTACGCCAATCTTCATACTATTTAATTTCTAATTCACATTGATTCAAACCTTTTTTAAACTCCTCCCAATGGTCTTCAGTATATTTTTTTATTTTGTCTTTAAAAGAAGCAACAGAAAAATGCTCAGCAAAATTACGAATTTTGGCACTATCCCAATTTTCGTGATTAAAATGAAGTACAGTATCTAATAATGTTTCCCAAGTCTGATTTTTAAAATATACCCCAGTTTCACCATGAATTACCGTTTCGGTTGCCCCACCCACTGGATAAGCAATTACGGGCCTGCCAGCGGCCATTGATTCTAGTGGTGTAATGCCCAAATCTTCTATTTGAGGGTGTAAAAAAGCTTTGGCTCCACTCATTAACTCGGCTTTTTCTTTGTCAGACACTCCCCCCAAAAATTCGATATTCGATCTGGCCATTTTTTTAAGTTTGTTTAATTCTGGACCAATACCAAAAATCTTTAATTTATAACCCAAACGATTAAAAACTTTTATTAACAAATCAAAACGTTTATATGGTACTAAACGCCCACCAGCCAAAAAATAATCCCCTACTTTGTCGGCAACTTTAAATTTATAAACATCTACTGGCGGATAAATTACTTCTGCCTCGCGACGATAATATTTTTGAATCCGATTTTTTACATTATATGAATTCGCAATAAAATGGTCCACCCGATCCACGCTCATTTTGTCCCACAAACGCAAACGATGAATTAATGGCGGTAAAAAAAATTTAACTAAACGATTATATTTTAAGTCTTCTAAATATTCATGGGTGTCTGTCCATAAATAACGAGTGGGTGTGTGACAATAAGAAATATGCAACGTTTGTGGTCTAGTCAAAATTCCTTTGGCAAAAGCCGAAGTGGAAGATAAAACCAAATCAAAATCATGTAAATTGTGACGTTCGGTGGCCAAAGGCATCCAAGGCAAATACCATTGATATTTGGTTTTACCATAGGGTAATTTGGCAATAAAAGATTCACGAATATCCGCTTCCTTAAAATCTTTAATTTTTTCTTTATCATGAAATAAAACAAAAATTGGCGCTTCTGGCCAAATTTCATGAAACGCTTTTAAAACTCTTTCTGCTCCTCCATCTTGAGCCAGAAAATCATGTACCAAAGCAATCTTCATAAAGCACCTTTTCTTTTTAAAACCACAAAAGGAGTTTTAAGAAAAATAATTAAATCTTGAAATAAACTCCAACGTTCAATATACAAAACATCCAATCTCACCTCGTCGGCAAAACTCAAATCACTACGACCAGAAATTTGCGCAATGCCCGTAATTCCCGGTTTTAAAGTTAACACCTGACGTTCATGTTTTTTGTATTGTTCAACTTCTCGTGATTGATGTGGACGCGGACCCACAACACTCATTTCTCCAACTAAAACATTAAAAAACTGTGGTAACTCATCCAGACTCCAACGACGAATAAAACGTCCAAACCGAGTAACCCGAGGGTCATTGGCAATTTTATAAACTGGACCTGATTTTATACTATTTGTTTTTATTAATTCTTTTTCTTTTTCTTCATTTTTCAAACCCTGCACACCAAATTGAGTTCCTGTGGAATCTTTTTGGTACATGGAACGAAATTTTAAAGTTAAAAATTTCTTACCCCTAATTCCCACCCGTTCATTTTTATAAATTATCGGCCGACCAGTTTCCAATAAAATTATTAAACTTACCAAAAACATAATTGGCAAAGTTATTATAATTACCAAAATACTTATAAAAATATCAAATAATCTTTTGGCTACCCTACCCCAACCATCCAAAGGTGTACGTTTTAATTCCACAATTGGCATTCCTGCCAAAGCCGAAACTGTCATATTGGCGCTGTAAGTAGCAAATAAATCAGCCGAATATTTGAATGTTTTATGATATTCATTGCAGTAATCAATGGCGGCCAAAGTTTCTTCTTCACGTGCTCGTGGATTGATAAAAAACATTTCATCAACATTTAATTTAGTAATTTCTTCCTCTACACCTTTATTAAAACTAATAAACTCTGCCACTACATAATAACCTAATTTTTTGTTTTGTCTTAAAAATTGCACAATATTTTTGGCAATTGTTTCCTCGCCAATTACTGCCACTCGACGTAACCCCCAACCCAAACGATAAAGAATACCTTTAAAACCCCGCATTAAAATTCTGCCCAATGACACATAAACAATTGCCAAAACCCAAGAAGTGGCCACCAAAAAACGCGAATCAAATAATTGTTGAGAAAACAAAACATAAACTGCCACAACAGCTAAGCCAGTCGAACAAGCCAAAATTACCCGCGATAAATCTTTGGCCAATTTACGATTTGGATCTGTAGAATATAATCCCGCAAAAGAGATCGGAATCAACCATGCTAAACCAACCAAAAAAGCCACACTTAAAAAATCTAACAAAGTTAGTTTAAAAATCACTGGCCGAAGTTGAATCGCCCAATCACTAAAACGCAAAAAATAAGCAGAGATTGCCGCCAAAATTAACATTAAAAAATCCAAGGGAACTTGTAAAACCATTAAGATAATTTCTGATCTTTTCATAGGTTATCTGTCATTCCCGTGCAGACGGGAATCTAAAAATAATAACACTTCTATTTTAGCCAAAATATAGGTTTTAGTCAACTAAAATAACAAAACAAAAAACACTCTAAAAAAGAATGTTTTTTGCTGTTCATTACCTAGCTATAAGCCGAATTTTGTTGAAGACGATCATTTATCTTGATCTATTGTTACCAATAGATTCAAACCCTTCGATAAACTCAGGGTAATAACGAGCTAACTTTTCCAGTCTCCGCTCCGCTGCGCCTGGTAAACTACTTTTCTTTGTAAAGGATAAAATTAGTTTATCTGGCGCAACGAAGTGAAGTCAGGCTGCTCTTTCTCCAGGTAGGGCTTGCCGCGTCCCAATATCACTATTGAGAGAGTATAGTAGCTTTGATCTAGAACCAAAACCCCCATACACTTTTCACCTTTCCCCGCCTCATCGGCGGATAGTATTGTCTCTGTGGCGCTATCCCGTCCCGATTCCTCACGGATCGGGAGGTGGGTGTTACCCACTACCATTACCAATTAAATGGTTAGAGTTCGGACTTTCCTTCCCGACTGAGTCGGGACGATCATCCACTAGCTAATGAACTAGAGTATTATAGCACACTTTTGAGGATTTGTCAAGATACAAAAACCACACCATTTGGTGTGTTTTTTATTTTATACTCAAGTGCCCAAGGCGGGATTTGAACCCGCATGACTTGCGTCGCTACCACCTCAAGGTAGTGCGTCTACCAATTTCGCCACCTGGGCCTTGCCCTGAACCCTTGTTTACCACGTACCCCACGTGGTACTGTGGTGGTTTAGGGTTAAAACTTTCTATCTTTACCAACAATCATTTCTATACGACTACGCGCTAATTTAATTTTAATTTTTGTTTCTTTAGAACGAGAACCATCTGCTTCTACTACGAACGGTGTTTTACTACTAACTGTCATTTCTTCAAAAGGAAAAATGCTAGGTTCTTCGTAAATATTACGCCAAAACTTTTTTTGCAAAGGCTGTAAAAATGCTTCCAACTTTCCATCTTGGGGATGAATAATTTGCTGTTTATTTAAACTCTGTCCTTTCCAAATAAAAGGCTGTAAGTTACAAACTACCAATTCCATTTCATTTTTTGCCGATACCCGAAAACGTTCATCATATTCTACACTAATTTTACTCGGTGGTACATAAAGCTGAGAAACAAAATAACGATTATTAAACCAACCTACATCCAATTTTAATTTTCGTCTTTTGGCTAATACTTCGCAAGCACTCTCACCTATGGGTATTCCCAAAACTTGAGCAATACTATTGTTTTCCCCAACCGGCAAAAAACCAAACAACACTTCACAAGTAGCGGCCCGGGACAAGACATGCCCAAAAGTTTTGTCATTACCTACAATGACAATAGTCGAAATGCCTTTTCTTATTTCTTCATCAATTACTAATTTGGCATTGGTAAAATTCTGCAACCGGATAATCTTACCAGCAATACCAAAATCAGTCAAGCGTGTTTCCATGACCTTTATCAAATTATCATACTTTTTTTGACGAAGAAAATCGTCGTAAAGATAGACGTACATATTTGGCTTAATTAAAATTTATTTAAGCCTTTATTCCAGATTTACTGGTTCTTGTACTTCTACTTTATTTCTAATTCTTAAATTTGAAACTTTTTTATCTTCTTCCCCTTCTATACCTTTCATAGACACTTTACCCTGAAGCAAAGCTCCTGGGGCCACACTAAGTATTTTACAATCTATATCACCAGCAATCTGAGCTGTTTCGGATAGTTCCAAACGATCAGACACTTTTACGTTTCCTTTTATACTACCAGAAATTATCGCGTTGCCTGCTCGCACGTTAGCAAAAATTTGTGCTCCTTTTTCTACTACCAACATTTTGCTAGTTTTTACACTTCCAGAAACAGTACCCTTTACAATAATATTTCCTTCGGAGGAAAAATCTCCTTCCACATTTACTGAAGGGCCAACAACAGTCTCTACCTCATCGGCTGTTTTGTTGTCCAACTCAGTATTTAATACTGGCGATTCATAAGTGTTTTTCTTGAACATAAATATTAATTAAATTATTAACACTAATATAATACAATTTTTTAATTAAAAAAACAATAGCCTTATAAATTTACCACTGTCATACCTTTTTCATCTTTTAAATTATTTTTAAGACGCTTGTCCGGCAACCAAAAACCAAATTCACTACCCTGGCCAATACCAGAACTTCTGGCCCATACTCTACCCTCATGGCTTTCTATAAACTTACGACAAACAAAAAGGCCCAATCCTGTGCCAGTAACATTACTTCCTTGAACATTTTTTCCACGATAAAATTTTTGAAAAAAATTAAACTGGTCTTCTTCACCAAAACCCAAACCACTGTCTATTACTTTTACTTCAACCCCATTTGTATCTTTGTTCAATAAAATTTCAATATCACCTTGTGGTGTGTATTTAATAGCATTATCAACAAAATTAAAAACTACATGCCTCACTTTTTCAACATCCAAACTAATCAAATCAACTTCTTTGTTTTCTCGCCATTTAATTTCCAAGCCGTTGTCCTTTGCCCTAAGCCTTAATTCTTGTACCACACTACTAATTAATCCATTTATTTTACAATCTTCAAAAGAGTACTTAGTTCTTCCTTGTTCAATTCTAGAAACATCCAAAAACCCATCAACCAAAGAAACCAATCTTTCGTTGCTTTCGTCCATATTTTTAAGTATCACTTGCAATTCTTTACTTGGCTTACCATAGGCACCGTCAGAAATTAATTCCAGGTAACCTTTCATAATTGATAACGGCGTACGAAGTTGATGAGAAGCAATAGACAAAAACTCAGTTTTTTGTTGATCCAATTCTTTAAGACGTAAATTAGCAACTTTTAATTCTTCGGTCAATTTTTCCAAATTTTCTCTCTGTTCAACTTCTTTTTTTACTGACCTTACCAACCACCAACCAAATAAAGACACCAATACCAAAGTAATGGCTGTTAATATTCTATTAGTATTATTTCGAATAAAGAAAAATTGTGAACCAATCAAAATCACCATACCAAACACCAGGGCTTGGGCTGCTAATAATTTAAGGTTAAAAACTTTAAATTTAATTATTATATAAATTAAAAAGGCCATAAAAACCGGCATGCCAAACAAGCCATACTGCAAAATCTCCCAACGTCCAGTTAAACTACCAATTACATTGGCTCCAGAAAAAGAAGCTAAAAATAAAATTACCCCAATTGAAAATAAAAGTGTAATTTGTCTCTCTTCTTTTTTGGACAAAATCATTTTTCTTAAAAGATAAACAAACAACCACAAAAAAGAAAAAATTTCTAGAGAATAAAAATAATACACTAGTGGTCCTTGTTGGGCTTCACAATTCAAGGAGTTAAATTCGGAAATATTTAACTGTGTAGGAATTAAAATAACAAAAAAAGCCAATAAAATACCAAAAAATAATTTAAATGAAAAAGAAATATCTTTTTTATCTAAAAAAAGATAAGAAAAATACAGAGTACTAACAGTAACCAACATTTCTATAATATTAATTATTGACCAACTAAACATTATCTTTCTACTATCCATAAACAACCAAAGCGACAAATCCAAAACTGCCCAAAATAAAAAAGTAATAGAGATAAATAATAAAATTTTACTGGTTAACAATTTTTGACCTCTGGTCTTGAAATATATAAAAAAACCCAAAAAAGTTGCCATTAAAGCGGCCGGTATGTGGGAATAATAAAGTAAACGAGGAATCTCCACGTAACAATTTTCTATGTTAGTAATTAGATCATACGGCATAATTTTTAATTTAAATTTTATTTTTCAAATTTTAACCAACCCCATTTTGTTAATAATTGTTTATCGTTATTTATAAATTTCTCTCCAATATCCATTCTGTACATAATTTTAGGGATAACTATTTTATCGATTAATTTGTAAACTTGCAAACGAGCATGCTCAACAGTTTTGGCAGAACCAGTAATAAATAAAATATACCCATTACCACCAGCAATATATAATTCTCTACTATTCTTCTTTTTTAAAGATACTTCTTCGAAATGAATTCTTTCCCATTCTTCTTTTGTTAATTTTTTCTTAAAAAAAACATCCAATCCCTTTAAATAATCTGGTACAGTGGTTGCATAAGGAAATGGTGGGATAGCCAAAGCCACTACAATTGAATAACCTTTTCGATATTTTAAATTAAACTTTTTACCACTAGCACTTGCCCAAAGCAAATCTTTCCACTTTGATAAATGCATTTGACTCTGTAAATGATTGGTAGGAGAACCAAATCTCATTGTGGCCTCCAAAGGCACTACTCTTTGGTTACTAACAATACAATTAATATCCACATACCCTTTATAAGCAATTTTTTGCAAATATGGTTTAAGTTTAGCCAAAGATGCCTGAAAAAGCTTGTTTTTTTCATTATTATCATACCAAGCCAAAGTACCCATTTCTGCTGTTAAAGGCCCAATATTACCATGAAAAAAAGGTTTGTGTTCAAAATTAACGCAAATAGGGCTAGTCCAATCCCGCCCATTAAAAAATCTTCCTACAGCTACCTCTACCCCTTCAACTTTTTTCTGCAAAGTTAAAGTTTCAATTGCTTTACTCTGGTTATACTTTTGATAACTTTTTATAACACTGGCAACATCACTGCCATCTGGCATTACACCCACATAGGACATTGATCCTAAGTGAGCATTTTGTTTTACTACCCATTTACCCTGATATTTTTTTATATAGGCAATTGCTTTTTTAGGATCATTAAAATTTTTTGATACTTCAACATCCAGCCCCTGCTGGGCAAAAATTTCTTGGGCAAATTCCCTGTCTTTTTCCAATTTGTCTCCTTCGTGGCATTCACCAAAAACAGTATAACCATCTTTACGAAGCTGATCTTGAATTTTGCCATAACCAACATCATCAAAAACAATTAATCCTTTTTTACCAACCCAGGTTAATTCTTTTTGCCAATTATCGGTTTTTTTAACCATATTTTCAAAACAATCTTTTCTGCTAATATCACCAATAAAAAGCTTAACGTCACAGCCTTCTTGTTTAAGACGATAGGCTACATCTCCGGCTATTAATTCACTGGAAACAAATAAAACTCTCATATTAACTTATAAAATAAATTCCGATTGCCATAACAAGGGTAGCAAAAATTTTAATTCCAATACCAACAATCTGCTCTTTGTATATTAATTCCACAACTTCATTACGTTTTTTAACTATATACAAAAAATAAAATAAAATTAATAAACTAAAAATCATAATAAATACCGGCACAAAAGATTCTACTACGGCTACATAAGAAACCGATGGTGCTTGGTCAATAGCTCGTTGCGAAGCAAATATTCCAAAAACATTAATTACTTCGGCAATAACAAAAACTTTAAAATACTTTTTTACCAATGATAAGGGGTTGCGCTTGCCAAAAAAAACAAAAAACAAACCATTCAAAAATGCTCCAATTGAAAAAAACAAAAAACCCGACAAAAAATTCTGCCCTCTTTCGGCTAAATGTGTATAAACCTGATTTTCTATAACCATGCTTAAAGACAAAAAACCTACCGCTCCCATCATTATCCAAAAATATTTCCAAGAAAGCTTTGCTTGTAATTTACCATTAAAAGACAATAATACTGCTCCGATCAAAGTAATTAACATTCCCAAATACTTAAAACCACCTAATTTTTCACCAAAAAAAACAAAAGATAAAACAGGAACTACGACAATAGTTAAACTCCATAAAATTTGCAGTAAGGCCACATCGTTGTGGCGAAAAAGAGCCTTAAAATAAAAATAAAAAGACAAATTAAACAAAAAACCAGCAAATACAGCTAACAATAAAAAACTATCAAAAGAAAAATTTAACTTACTTAAAAAAAATAAAATAAAAATAATTGGTACAATTTGGAAAAGACCAGAAATAATTGTACCATCCAGCTCGTCTTTATAAACTCCACCCACAAAATAAACATCAATCACATTTACCAATGCCCAAAGCAATGGTGCTAAAAAAGACACCACGAGCCAATGCCCATTAAAAAAATCCAAAACTAGCTTTAAAAAATCCATATTTAAAAAATCATTTAAAACTACTACATTCTTCTCCATCGGCCAAACTAGACTCATCACAAAAAATTTCTTCACAATCTTCACCTTTTTCACAAATAACTGGAGGGCATAATTCACTTGCCGTATCACATAATGGCACCATACTGGCTTTTTCCTTAATTAACTTATAATAACTGGCTCTTTCTTCTTCATTCTCTGGACATTCGCTGTCTTCTACTGGATCACAGATAAAAATAAAACAACTTTCATTTTTAGGGTTACATTCGCTTTCTATGGTAATATAATAATTTTTTATTAAATAATAATTATAAAACGAAAAAGCGATTGCAAAAAATATTAAACTAAAAAAAACTAAAAAAAATACTTTTGACTTTTTGTCCATAGAAATATGCTAAAAGTACTAATAATATACCACAAAAAGGCCAAAAAAACAAAAAACCACCCTAAGAATGTATTAGGGTGGTTTTTTGTTTTTTAGATTAGGTCTTTGCAGGGATATTTTGTACCTCGTTTAATTGAATGCACTTCTACTTCTTCTAAAGAAAAAACCTCTTTAAAATAATTTATCACAAAATTTTCATCCAATTCTTCCTTACAAGTATAAACATCAATACTTACAAACTTTCTTTTGGGAAAAGTATGACAGCTAATATGACTGGTATTAATCATTACAAAACCAGAAATACCCCCACTATCTTTTTCGTTTACTGGTGGTGCCTCTACAATCAAGGGTTCACTCAATTTTTTCATACCAACCAACTCTGGCAAATCATGCAAGCAACGAAAAACTAACTCCAAATTATTTAATTTGACTGGATCTCCTCTATAGCCGTCTATGGTAAGATGGATACCGAAATGTCCTTTATTACCAATGCCGGAAATTTTGTTTAACAAATTTTTTAACATATTACAAAAATACCAATATAGTAAACACCCTATTTTACATTTCGTCAATAGCAGTTATACCAAGTAAGCCTAAACCGTGTTCCATCGCCTGCCCAGTCATACTAATTAACTGCAAACGAAAATCGCGAACTACTACACTTTCTGCTTGTAAAACCGGGCAATTTTCATAAAAACTGTTAAATTTTTGGGCTAATTCAAACAAATACTTAGCAATTCTTGAGGGATCCAGTTTTTCTACGGCTTCTTTTGTTACTTCTGGAAATTGTGCTATTTGCAATATTAGTGATTTCTCTTGTGGTTCAACACTTCCGACAACGACTTTTGACCTGCCTGCCGTCAGGAAGGCTTTTGACTTTCGCAATATACTCTTTATTCTGGCTACAATATAGAGCAAGTATGGACCACTGTCTCCAGTCAAAGACACTGCTTCATTAATATCAAAAATAATATCATTCCCAATTCCAGTTTTCAACATTGAATACTTTATCGCTGCATTAGCAATTTTTCTAATTATTTTTTCTTTATTTTCTATTTCTCGCCCTTTCATTACTTCAGTAATCTTTTTTTCCGCTTCGTCCAAAAGCCATTCAGCCAAAATCACTTGCCCCGTACGTGAACTCATTTTCCCTTCTTTCAGACTCACCCAGCCATAAACTAAATGTTTTTCTTTATCTTTACTATTAGGAAGAGTAAATTCCAAAGCTTTAAACATTACTTTAAAATATTCAGTTTGTTCTTTAGCCACTACATGATAAATAAAATCTGGATGATATTCTTTGAACTGTAATCTAGCCAAGGCCATATCTTTTGCTTCGTAAGTTGGTAAGCCTTTACTATTTACAAAAACTCGATCATGCAGGCCGTATTTACTGCCAGCAAAAATAATTGCTCCTTGACTTTCTTCAAAAATACCGTTTTTCACACCTTCCAAAACGATCTTTTTACCAAGTTCAAAACATTCTGATTCAAAATAAAATCTATCAAAATGAGTATCTACTCTTTGATAAATATAATCAAAATAATTCAAACTCCACTTTCTAGTTTTTTTATACAATCCTCTTATTGATTTGTCTTGACTGTAGATTTTTGCATTAATTTCTTCTATTTCTTTTTTTGCTTGCTCATCTTTTTCATAAGCTTGACCACCCCTAGCATAAACTTGACCCAAAAAAATCGCTCGCTCACTGGTTGTTTTAAGATTCTTAATAATTTTTTCCCAATCCTTATCTTGCATAATACCCCACAAACATTTCGCAATATGCATTCCTACATCACCCTGATAATTTGCTCGAACCACTTTATTTCCAACATTTTCAAAAATTCTAGCCATACTTTCCCCAGTAATCATAGTCCGCAAATGCCCAATATGTACTGGTTTATGAGTGTTAGGGTGAGCAAATTCCACCATGACTTTACCCTGAGCGGAATGAAATGAAGTCGAAGGGTCTTTTTGATTTAATACCATCTTTGCCAATTCAACATTGTTTAAATAAAAATTAACATATGGCCCAAAAACTTCAACTTTCTCTAGAGCGTCATTCCCGCGCAGGCGGGAATCTAATTCCTTTTTAAGATCTTTTGCGACTTCTGCTGGATTTTTTCCTTGTTCTTTGGCCAAACCAAAACAAGCAAATGCCAAATCCCCCATCTCTGGTTTGGGAGGGGTAGTTAATTCAATAACACCACTAACACCAATGGATTTTAATAACTCAATAATTTGTTGTTTGATTAAATCCATAATTTTATTTTACTCGCACAAAAAATCTACTTCCCTTTTGTACTACATTACCAGGCTTGATAACAAAATCAAAAGCAGTAATTTTTTCTTCATTCACTTTCACTCCGCCTTGTTCAATTTGTCTACGGGCATCTGTTCTACTTAAACAAATCTTAGACTCCAACAAAACAGTAACAATATCATAAGCACTTGGTTTAATTTCTGGCATTTCCTCGGGAGTTTGTTTTTTACTAAATGTAGCAATAAAATGTTCTTTAGCTTGTTCGGCTTCTTTACTACCCAAAAAAGTTTTTACCACTTCTCCTGCTAAATGAATTTTTAAATCACGAGGATTAACTCCATTTTGTAAATCACTATTAATTGAATTTATTTCTACCATTGGCACACTAGTACACAATTCAAAACCCTTCACAATCATTTCATCAGTCCAACTCATTACTTTACCAAACATTTCTTCGGGAGAATCTACTAGTGAAATCATATTGCCTTCACTCTTGCCCATTTTTTTCCCAGTAGCATCAACTAGCAACTTGGTGGTTAAGACAAATTTTTCTTTATTTTTTAAATCTTTCATCAAATCCCGTCCAGCCAACATATTGAAGGTTTGGTCATTGCCACCAACCTCGCCATCCACGTTCATAGCCACACTATCATAGGCTTGCATTACTGGATACATAAATTCATGAACATAGATTGGCTTGGCCTCTTTAAGACGTTCTTGAAACATATCACGTTCCATCATTCTTTGTACTGTAAAATGTGAAGTTAATTCTAAAATACTAGCAAAGTTCATTTTTGCCAACCATTTACTATTAAATTTTACCTCTACTTTGTTTTTGCCACTAAAATTCAAAATTTTACTCGCTTGTTTTCGATAATTCTGACAATTCTGCAAAACTTGTTTATGAGTTAATTGCTGACGAGCTGATGTTTTGTCGGTCGGATCACCAATCATTCCAGTAAAATCGCCAATAAGCATTATTACTTTATGACCCAAATCTTGAAACTGACGCAATTTGCGCATAGTAATAGCATGACCAATATGAAGAGTGGGGCCAGTTGGATCGTAACCAGTATAAAGAGTTAAGGGTTCACCAGATTTTAATTTAGCTTCCAAAAACTCTCGTTTAGGATAAATATTCTCTACCCCACGGGTTAATAATTCTTCAATTAATTTTTGGTCAGTATTAACTTTCATAAAACTTAGTTACTTAGCTAACTTAAAAAACTTAGTTACTTAATCCCTACACTCTGTCGCTTTTACCTCAATATTTTTTAATTCCAAAACTTTGGCTTCATAATAACTTTCTTCAACAATTGTTTCGTCTTCTGTTGGCGGTAAAGAATAATTTACTCCGCTCTTTTTTTCTAATTGAATTTTAGCTGATACTTTTATCTCTGGTCTACCTTCATAACAACTTGGTAATTTAGCACTAATTATCTCATTTTGTGATTCATCAAAATACACTGGTAAATTTTCGTATTGTAATGTACCAGTTTTTTCCTTATTCAAAATTGGCATACTCCCCATACCCCCAGTCCACCCGTTGGCTATATAAAACTCTGCATCTTGTGGTTCGGTCGTTAAAACAAATTTTTCATTACCGCTATTTAAAGCACAACCACTCAAAAATAAATTTATTATTAAAAGACCCACCAAAATATTTTTTTTCATATTATACTTAATAAAAAATTATTTTTCTTTGAGTGGCAAACTAATTTCAAAACCATTATACATTTGCCCATCCAAATTTTTACTATTCACTATTTCTATATTTCCTCCTAGCGATTCCAAACGGGTATCGGCATTAGACAAACCCAAACCAGTGGATTTACGAGTAGAATAACCTTCGTTATATATTTTTAATAAACCTGGCCGCACCTCAGACTCTGGACTATTTTTTTCTTCAGTAATAGCTTCACCATCATTATAAATTCCAACCACTATTTTTTCATCACGCTGTTCTAATTTAATTAATACACTTTTAGTAGCAAAACCTAAAGCGTTTACTGCCGTATTACTTAAAATATTTCCCAAAGAATCCTGATTACCAAGCACTTTTTCTTTTTCCAAATTTGGATCTACATCAATTATAATAGTTTTGTTAATTCTTCTGCCATTATCCACATAAAAATAATGGTGAGCAATTTTAGTAATATGAGCCGTCACCGGTTCAAGAACCTCGGACAAACGAAAATCTTGATGACTAAACCTTTCCGGTACTCTTTCTTTATCTTCAATACGCATTAAAATATCCCCCATTACAAATTCATACAATTCCCAATCTTCTCTTAAATTTTGCATCAAAGAAGCTGTTTCTTCAATCTTTTCTTCTTCATTACTAGTTCCTGTACACAATGAATACAATTTCCCCAAATTAGAATTAATTTCCATACGCAAATGACGAGTATCGTGATCCGAAAAAGCTATTACTTGTGCGGGTAACCGAGCAGACATGTTTTCTTGATTAAAAAGCAAAGCCAAAGTTGCTACATCTTTCCATCTCTTTTCTGCCACAAATAAATTTAATTCAGTGACCAACATCCCATAAGCTTCCAGTACTTCAAAACCATCTTCTGGTGTAGAAATTGTTTTAATTTTGTCTAATTTTTTCTTCCAATCTCCGCCAAAACCCACTTCTTCACCGTCTAATTTGGTGTAATCCACTTTGTCTGCCTTTTCTCTGTCTGTTTCTCTCCGTATAGCCAAAGCTTGTATTAATTCCTCTCTAGTATATTTTCCACCTTTAGGTTCCTCAGTTGGTCGAATAAAAGAACCATCGTCTTTAAAACATTTTAATAAACCCGCCATTCTTTCATCACCATCCTGGCCTGGTTGAGTTACCGCAAGTGTGTCATCATCACTAAATCTAATATTTTTCAAAAAATCCATAAAATTATCTTAACCCCTCTAATTGATTAATTACTTTGGCTAATTTATCTTTCGCCTCATTCAATTTATGTTGTTCTTTTTCTACTACAGCCGGTGGAGCATTATTCACAAATTCTTTATTACTCAACTTTCCTGCCAAACCACTCACATATTTTTCTAACTCTTGTTTTTCTTTTTCTAATCTAACTTTTTCTTTTTCTATATCAACTACCCCAGACAAATCTACAAAAACTTCTACACCACTTTCTACAAAACCAATACTACCTTCTGGTTTTATAGCTGACTCCTCAATCTGTAAATTTTCTAATCTTGCCAAAACTTTGATAATCTCGGCATTTTCTTGTAATAGCCCGGCTTTGTCTCCAGCAGAAATTATAGCATTTAGTTTTTTTACTGGCTCAATTTTATTTTCTGCACGAAGTGAACGAATACCAGTGATGATATTTTTTAGTAATTCAAAATCTCCGGCAACTCCCCCCTCTGGTTTACCCGGCGTAGTCGCGTCTGACGCGACGAAGACGGGCCACCGCTCCACCATTAACATTCTATCTTTTCCATAAATTTCTGTCCAAATTTGTTCTGTCACAAATGGCATAAAAGGATGCCAAAGTTTTAAAATTGTGTTTAGTAAATAATTCAAAATTTCGCTCTTTTCACCCTCGATTTTAGCAATTTCAAGATACCAATCAGCTAATTCATTCCAAGTAAAATCACGAAGTTGTTCACCAGCTTGAGAAAAATTAAATTGTTCTATATTCTCTGAAGTTGATTTTATTACTTCATTTAATTTACTTAAAATCCACTTATCGGCCAATGTTTTTTTGTCATCCCGAGCCAAGTCAAGGGATCCCTCCACTCGGCGTATGGCCTCGGTCGGGATGACAGTCATGATAAACCGTGCAATATTCCAAAGTTTGTTTGAAAAATTTCTAAAGCCAGCAATTTTTTGTTCACCCAAATTCAAATCATTACCAGGAGTGTTGCCAATTAAAAGCGACAAGCGCACTGCATCAGTACCATATTTATTTATAATTTCAATTGGTTCAATGCCATTGCCTTTGGACTTACTCATTTTTTGCCCATTTTCATCACGTACCAACCCAGTAAAATACAAATTTTTAAATGGTACTTCGCCAGTGCAATACAAACCCAAAATAATCATGCGAAACGCCCAGAATGGCAAAATATCACGCCCCATTATCATGACATCGCTCGGATAAAATTCCTGATAATCTTTGCCAGTTGGATACCCCAAAGTAGAGTATGCCCACTGGCCAGAAGAAAACCAAGTATCAAAAGTATCTTCGTCCTGCTTCCAACCTTCCCCAGGTGAATCAACCGACGCCACCATTTCATCTCCTTTGTACCAAACTGGAATTTGTGGCCCCCACCAAATCTGTCGACTAATGCACCAATCACGCACATTATCTATCCAGCTCAACATTACATCCTTAAATCTTTCCGGATATATTTTAATTTCTTCTTTTTCAATAGCTTTACGCGCAGATTTCTTTAAAGAAAAATTAGCATGATCAACATTAACAAACCATTGTTTGGACACGAGTGGTTCAATCGGGGTTTTACATCTTTCACAAACCGATAAATTATTAAGATATTCTTCTTCTTTTTCCAACAATCCATTTGCACGCAATTCTTCTACGACTGCTGTACGTGCTTCACTAGCTGATAAGCCACTAAATTTACCAAATCCAGGATAAATTCTAGCTTGTTCATTAATAACTTTTACAATTGGCAAATTATTCTTTTGAGCCATTTCCCAATCCACCGCTGAGTGAGCTGGAGTTACACCCAAAGCGCCAGTACCAAAATTCATATCAACTTCATGATCAGGAATAATTTTAATAGTTAGCGGAACGCCAACAAAATCAACTTTAAATTCTTGACCAATGTATTTTTTATAACGTTTGTCTTTTTCATTCACCGCCACTGCTGTATCACCTAGTTTAGTTTCGGGACGTGTGGTAGAAATAGTAAAAGGAAAATCATTACTATATTTAAAAGTATATAATTTTGTCATTTGTTCTTCATGTTCCACTTCCACATCAGAAAGAGCTGTAAAACATCGTGGGCACCAATTAATAATTCTATCTCCGCGATAAATCAGACGATTACCTTTGTTATCTACTTCGTTGTACATCTGCACAAATGTATCCAAAACAATCTTAACCAAGTCTGGATCCATGGTAAATTTTTCTCTACTCCAATCGGCCGAAAGTCCAATCTTTTTTTCTTGACTGCGCATATATTGCGACCGATCTTTACAAAATGCAAAAATTTCATTATAAAATTTTTCTCTACCCAAATCATGACGAGAAATTCCTTGCTCCTTTTTTATCTTCTTTTCATACACTACTTGTGATTGGATACCAGCGTGATCTTTGCCTGGCAAAAGCAAGACCTTTTCCCCCTTCATGCGATGATAGCGACCAAGCAAGTCCATTACTACATACCCCGAAGCATGACCAACATGCATTTCACCATTAGCGTTGGGTGGTGGCAATAAATTTACATATCGCCCTTTGGTGTTTGTTAAATTATCCGGATTAAAAAGTCCACTTTCTTCCCAGCGTTTGTAGATATTATCTTCGTATAAATTTGGTTCGTAAGCTTTATCCATAATGATAGTATTTTACAAGATATTTAAAAAAAACACAATAATTAGGCTATTTTTAGCCAAAAACTTGTCCACATTGGGTAATATTTGGCTATGTTGACAATAATTCAAGCTTTTGGTATAATCCTATATTCGTTTAAATCAATCCACCTACTGTCTTTATTAGTATATAATAGGAACAGTCGGTGCGATTGATTAACTGCAACGGAAAAATAGATGAAGACTAAACTGACCCACTCAGGGTGCGGTGGTGCTGTCGAAGCACACCCCGATGGAACGCTCGTCCACCTCGTCTGTGTGAAGTGTGGGATGGGTGGATCCTACACCGAGGCGTATTTTGCGAATCCCGCGAACGACTCGAAAAACGAAATCGAGCTCACTGAGCCGCGAGCCTCCCCCGACCAGGACTGAGATGTCTAAAGGGGGCCGGCCAGCTGGCCGGCCCCCGAGGACCCGACGGTCCAAAACGTTCTTTTAAGGAGACCCTCCTACGTTGCTAAGGCAACTACGGAAGGGTAAAAAGTCCGCCGTCGCTAAAGCTATGGCGAGACAAGGAGGGGCAACACTCAGCAAATAATATTTTGTATGCTGAGTAAGCCAAATAATTTAATAGTGTGTCGTTAAACGAAACAGAACAAATTAAAAAACTGTTGGAAGATAAAAAAAATATTTTAATTACCTTCCGCAAAAACGGCAACGACGCCATTGCTTCGGCAGTTGCCCTGTCTTTGTTTTTGGAAAAATTAGGCAAACGGGTAGATATTGTTTGTCCAGATTTTGTTTTACCCAAAGCTTTAGACTTTTTACCAAAAGCCAAAGAAATCCGCGCCAACTTTCCTCACTTACAAAAATTTGTGATTAATTTAGATATTGAAAAAACGGGAGTAGAAGAATTAAGTTATGATATTAAAGAACAAAAATTAAGATTGTTTATTACTCCCAAACAAGGTTTTTTAACTCGCGACAATGTTCATACTGCTCAATCTGATTTTAAATATGAATTGATTTTTGTATTAGACACACCCGATTTGGAAACACTTGGTAATTTATACGACCACAATACCGAGCTGTTTTATAAAAAACCAATTATTAATTTGGATCACTCCCCTGCCAATGAACACTATGGTCAAGTTAATTTTATTGATACTACTGTATCTTCTACTGCCGAAGTTATTTACCAATTAATTAATAATTTAGCCAGACAATATTTGGATCCAGAAATTGCCACTGCTCTTCTTACTTCCATGATTATTAAAACTAAGAGCTTTAAATCACCAGATATCAAACCTCAAACTTTGGACTTGGCTAGCAAATTAATTAGTTTGGGTGGCAAGCGTGATTATATTGTCCAAAATCTTTATCGCACCAAATCAATTACCACTTTAAAACTTTGGGGTACTGCCCTTTCCCACTTACAACAAAATGTTGAACTAGGTTTGGTCTACACTTCGCTTACTCGTGATGATTTTTCTCGAGCAGGTGCGGTTGTGGATGATCTAAAAGATATTATTGATGAATTAATTAGTAATTCTCCGGCCGCGAAAATGATTTTGTTATTATCTGAAACTCCCGAAGGAAAAATTAATTGTGTTTTTACTTGTGAAAAACAATTTGATGCCTTAAATCTTTTACGACCCTTCTTCCCCACTGGCCACAAACAACGAGTCACTTTTTCACTTAATAACAAAACTTTGTCCGAAGCAGAAGAAACAATCATTTCTCAAATTAAAAAAACTGTCTCGATTTAATCGGGACATTTTATATTGTCATTGCGAGGAGCTGACCAAAGCGACGAAGCAATCCCAAGTTTAATTAAGAAACAGAGGGATTGCCACGCCCTGCTCGAGCAGGGCTCGCAATGACACTAAATCAATGGTCGTCCAGTCATTTCTTTGGGCTGTTCTACACCCACGGCTTTTAAAATTGTTGGTGCTACATCGGCCAACATTCCTACTGGACTAATCAAACTTAAATCCCCATCTGGTGCATCGCCAGAAGGACCAGCTTGACCTTGATAATCATTACCAATTACCAAAAATGGCACCGGGTTGGTAGAATGTTCTTTATCCATTTCTCCGGTCTGTAAATTAATTACTTCTTCGGCATTGCCATGATCCGCGGTAAGAAATAACAAACCATTTTTATTTAAAACGTATTCAGCAATTTTGCCTAAATTTTTATCTACCACTTCGGCACTCTTGATTGTTGCTGCCAAATCTCCGGTATGCCCAACCATATCCACATTGGCCAAATTAAAAATAATCACATCATGTTTACCTTCTTCCACAGCTTTAATAACTTCTTTACTTACTTCGTCAGCCGACATTTCTGGAGCATCTTTAAATGACACTATTTTTTTGGAAGGAACCAAAATTCTGTCTTCTCCCCTAAATTGATCTTCCACAGTGCCATTTAAAAAGAAAGTTACATGAGCATATTTTTGCGTTTCCGCTAAATGAATTTGAGTTAATTCGGCTTTACTTAAAGCTTCGGCCAAACAATTATGTACCACCTGTGGTGGATAAGCTACCATTACCGGCGTTTCTTTTTCGTATTCAGTCATAGTAACAAATAACAAATCTTTTACATATTCTCTTTCAAATTTAGAAAAACCAGGCAAAACAATGGCTTCGGTTAATTGCCGGGCACGATCAGGACGAAAATTTACAAAAATTATCGCATCACCAGCATTAATTTTACACGTTGGTTTACCTTCTTTACCAATTACTATTGGCACAAATTCTTCATCATAAATTTTTTCTTTATACGAAGATTCTATGGCATCAACAGGATCTTTAAAATATTTATTTGCTTGTCCCAAAGCAATAGCCTGATAAGCTTTTTCTACTCTATCCCATTGATTATCTCTGTCCATGGCATAAAAGCGACCAGAAATACTAGCAACTTCTCCACATTTATATTCTTTGGTTTTAGCAATTAATTGTTTGGTAAATTCTACACCCAAATCATACTTAGTATCCCGACCATCAAGAACACCATGAATAAAAACTTTTTTTAATTTATTATCACTGGCCAATTTTAACAATGCATACAAATGTTCTTGGTTGGCATGTACATTACCCGGTCCCAACAAACCAATTAAATGCAAACTAGAATTATTTTTCTTAACTTGCTCTACAGCTGCCAAAAAAGCTTTGTTGGTAAAAAATTCGCCGCTAGAAATTTCTTTATTAATTCTGGGTAATGATTGATAATAAACTCGACCAGCGCCAATATTTAAGTGCCCCACTTCGGAATTACCCATTTCCCCAAACATAAGTCCAACTTCATTACCCGAGGCATACAAAGTCATGGCTGGATATTCGTGCAAAAAACGTTTAAAATTTGGTAATTTTGCACGAGTAAGGGCATTGCCCGGAGAATCTGGGGCTACTCCCCAACCGTCAAGAATGGCTAAGACAACGGGTCTATTTTTCATAATTCAATTAAATTCACTGCAAATAAATTATAACAAAGACTTTCCTGTCATTTCCTTGGGTTTTTTAATATCCATTAATTTTAAAAGCGTCGGTGCCACATCAGCCAAAATACCGGGTTTTAACTTGACACCCTTGATGTCTTTGCTAATTAAAATTAAAGGCACAAGATTTTTAGAATGTTCGGTCAACATTTCATTTGCTACCCCATTAAACATTTCATCAGCATTGCCATGATCGGCCGTAATTAACACCTGACCTTTTAACTTCAAAGCTGTTTCTACTATTATGGCTACAGAATTGTCTACTGCTTTGATTGCCTTTTTGGCAGCCAAAATATTACCAGTGTGCCCAACCATGTCGGCATTAGGAAAATTTACACAAATAAAATTATAAGTACCTTTGGTTAAATAACTAACAATTTTTTTAGTAATTATTTTACTATTCATTTCTGGTTTATCGGCATAAGTATAAATATCCGCGGATTTAATTAATTCACGTTTTTCACCATTTAGTGGATCGGCAAAACCACCATTGATAAAATAAGTAACGTGGGCGTATTTTTCGGTTTCAGAAATATAAAGTTGGCGATAATTATCTTTAATTGCCAAAGGCAAACAATTTTCAATGTTTGGACTAGGAAAAGCCGTGAAAAGATCTGGTAAGTCTGGACCAAAATCAGTCATGGCTACAAAACGAATATTCTTTAAGACTTTTTCACGTTTAAAACTGCCTGGATTTAATTTATTAAAATCTGTTTGTACAAAAACTTTGGTAATCTGCCTAGCCCGGTCACTACGCGCATTTACAAAAAATACCGCATCATTATCTTTTATTAAACCAAAAGGTTTTTTATTATGAAGCATTACTGTAGGCCTAATATATTCATCAGTTTCTCCGCGATTGTAAGCTTGAGATAAGGCTTCTTCAGCATTGTCGGCTTGGTAGCCTTTGCCCAACACAAGAGCATTGTAAGCTTCTTCGGTACGCTTCCAAAGTTTATTACGATCCATACCATAAAAACGCCCCATAATTGTAGCTACATGTTCATTGGCTACCATTTGCGTACGCAAGGCTCTTAAAAATTCAGCGGCACCGTGTGGTGAAGAATCACGACCATCGGTAAACAAATGTAAATAAACATTTTTAACTTCTTCCCGACGCAAAAATTCCAACATTGCATACAAATGTTCTGGAAAAGAATGAGGACTTTTTCTACCAGTTAACAACACCATTATATGAGCAGAAGTTTTATATTTTTTTAGGTGATGCACTGCTTGTTTAAAAGCTTCATTCTTAAAAAAAATACCATCATGAATGGCTTCGGAAATCATTACTAAATCTTGTTTTACAATTCTACCAGCACCAATATTTAAATGCCCGGCTTCGGAATTACCTACTTGACCAGGAAACAAACCAACATTTTCACCATAAGTTTTAAGCGTAGAGTTTGGATATTTTTTTAAATAACCAAAAATATGTGGTGCAGTAGCTGGCACAATTGCATTGCCTATATTATTTATATCTCCCAAGCCAAAACCATCTAAAATGACAAGAACTGTGGGTTTTGTAATGGTATTTTTCTTATCCATAGTAAGAATATTATACCGCAAAAATCATATTGATTCAATGGTTATATTAATAAATAAAAATACCCCATTAATTATAGGGTATTTTATTTAAAAATTTAATAATTTAATTTAACGTTAAGCTACTTGTTCCAAAATTCCTTCATTTAAAGCATCTTCTAATGAATCGAATTCCATATTTTTTCTTGGAAATGTCCACTTATTAGATATAGAATCATAACAAACTCCTGTATATTCACCATTTTCCATTACTCTAAAAAGTTGTGGAGCTGACCACGACACACCAGATCGAACTATTTCTTCATGACTTGGTATAGTATAAGGATAACCTTCTAAAGCACAACCGCTTGCGGCCGCTTCTTCTTCAGCGGTTTTTAATACTTCACCTAAAAACACAGCTTCTTTATTTTCATGTGCTGTTCTACCACTGTTAAAAAATTCTCTTTCAGCAGAACTTTGAGCTAATTTATCACCCATATAATTGTATTTAATTAAATCTTAATTTTAATATTATATATTATAGCACAAAAAAGACCTTTTGTCAAGAGCGGAATAATTAATTTTCGCTAAAATAAGCAAAAAAGACGCAGTTAACCACGTCTTTTCTAGTTACAATTTTCTAGTTACTAACTCACTTCACTCTCAATTTCCATTAAACGATTATACTTTTCCGTACGTTCGGAACGAGAAATAGAAGTTTTAATAAATTCAGCATTTACGGCTACGGCTAAATCGGCAATAAAAGTGTCGGCTGTTTCTCCGCCACGATGAGAAATAATTGTTTGATAACCACTTTGCTTAACCAATTTAATTGCCGCCATGGTTTCACTCACTGTGCCAATTTGATTTGGCTTAATTAAAACTGCATTCCCAACTTTTTCATTTATACCTTTTTGAATTCGTTCAACATTGGTTACAAACAAATCATCACCAACTAAAACAACTTTCTTTCCTAATTCTTTGGTTAATTCATGCCAATTTACCCAATCATCTTCACTAAGACCGTCTTCAATAGAATACAAAGGATATTTTTTAAGCCAAGCCCCATAAGTTTCAATCATTTTTGCTGGTCGCCAACCTTGTTTTTTATTCACAAAAAAATAATTTCCATGGCGATAAAATTCCGAAGCCGCCACATCCATTGCCAAAAAAACATGCTTTCCTGGAACCCAGCCAGCTTGTTTGATTGCTTCTGTAATCATTTGCAAAGCTCGTTCATTATTTAATAAATCTGGAGCATAACCGCCTTCGTCTCCAAAAGTAGTACTATAACCTTTTTGACTCAATAAATTTCCTAAAGCATGAAAAATTTGTGAACACATGCGTACTCGTTCGCGCAATAAATTATGACGTGGAATTATCATAAATTCTTGTACCGATAAACCACTGTCGGCATGACGACCTCCTTCAATAATCATACACATTGGTACTGGCAAACGAAATTGTTTTTCCTGAATTTTGTAAATAGAACGTAAATATTTATAAAGTGGTAATTTGGCAGCTTCGGCACCAGCGCGCGCACAAGCTAGTGATACTGCCAAAATTGCATTACCTCCTAAGTTTGCTTTGTTTTTTGTTCCATCAAGTTTTAACATTTTCTCATCAATTTCTAACAATTGCTCAATTTTGATACCACAAAGAGACTTGGCAATAGTGGTATTTATATTTTTGACAGCTTTTAAAACTCCTTTGCCACCATAACGCTTTCCGCCATCACGTAATTCTACTGCCTCATGTACACCAGTAGAAACACCAGAGGGAACTTTACCAATACCAAAAATGCCATTATCCAAAATCACTTTGGCTTCAACTGTGGGGTTGCCAAGAGAATCCAAAATCTCTCGCGCTATTATATTTTTAATTTTTGCCATAAAAATTTACAATTAACAAATAACAGATAGCAGATAACATCTTGGTAATTGTTATCTGCTATTTGATAACTGTTAAATAATTTTCTGCAAAATAGAATACTTTGGTATTTCTATTTTACTCTTAAACCAAAACACACCAGTTGTCCCCCCATGTACTTCACTTACTTCTTGATCTTTAATATTATACATCTTTTCTAAAGTAATTTCGACATCTTCGGCAAACGGACGAATAATTCTAATTTTATTACCAACAAATAAGGCATTATGGGGTTTAAAATAAACTCTGTAGCTGTCATTGCGAGGAAGCCGATTCGTTCCGGCTGACGAAGCAATCTCAACTTCCTGGGGATTGCTTCGCTCCGCTCGCAACGACACCACTTCTCCTACAAACTTTTCTTCACCACTTAAATGACTAAAAGCAGTATTCTGCATTGAAGTATACGGCTTGCCCGGCGTAGCTTTAGCGAAGCCTGGGCCAAACAAAAATCCGGTCGTATAACCACGCGTCATCAAAGAATCCAAATATTGTTTTTTTATTTTTTTTAAAGTAATTTTATTTTTTATTTTTAAAGCTTCTGTATATGCTTTTACTACTGTCGCTAAATAAGCTACAGATTTAGCCCGCCCTTCAATTTTAAAAGAAGTTATTCCGGCTTTAATTAATTCAGGTAAATATTCAATTAAACACAAATCTTTGGAATTAAAAATATAAGTGCCGTTTTGATCTTCTTCTACAGGAATTTTTTCACTTGGGTGGAGAGGTTCAGTAACTTCCATTTGTACAATGTTTTCCCCTCCTTGGAAAGGAGGGGTAGGGGTGGTTGAATTTTGAATTTCCTCAACCCCCTCTTGCTCCCCCTTTCTAAGGGGGAGAAATCCAACACTTTCCACTGTATACTTCCACCGACAAGGCTGGGCACAATCACCCAAATTAGCACTGCGCCCTGTAAGCCAAGCCGAAAGCAGACAACGGCCAGAATAACTCATACACATTGCACCATGCACAAAATATTCTAATTCTATTTTTGAACATTGTTTGTGTATTTCTTTAATTTCTGCCAAAGTCACTTCTCTACCTAAAATCACTCGTTTTACTCCTGCCTTTTGCCAAAATTTTACTGCTTGCCAATTGGTGGCATTGGCTTGAGTAGAAAGATGTATGTCAATTTTTGGACAATATTTTTTGGCTAGTTGAATAACACCCGGATCAGAAATAATCAAAGCATCCGGACGCCACAAATTTAATTTCTTTAAATAAGTTGGTAATTTTTTTAGATGTTCATTATGAGCATAAATATTTACTGTCACATAAATTTTCTTTTTTAATTTATGAGCTTCCTCAATCGCCTGCCGAACATCTTCCAAACCAAATTTATTTATCCGCACGCGTAAACTAAAATCCGGTATACCAATATATACCGCATCGGCCCCATAGGCAAAAGCATACGCCATTTTTTCTGGACTCCCGCCCGGAGCTAATAATTCCAATTTCTTCATATAGCAAAAGAGAGCAAAAGCTCTCTTTATTTATCTTATTTTTTATTCTTTTTTACTCTACTTACCCGAATCAAACCACCACAAGGCACAATTTCTATCCCCTTTTTCTCTAATTCATCCAAAAACAAATTCATTCCCAAAGAATCCGAAGCAATATGGCCAACAATTACTACATTCATATTATGTTCATTTACCATTTTGTGACCGTCTTCACTCATGTGCATACTAATTACCGTACTAATTCCGTAATTAGAAAGTTCTTTGTAAATTTTTTCACCAATTTCTGTGCCTCCGGTCATTTCCAAAATATATTTACCTACATGATGTCGCCCAAGGCCTGCAACAATTGTCGGACCAGATCCTTGAAGCTTAGCTTTTTTGTATTCGGGAATTTCTAGTAAAGCCTCTACCAAATCTTCTAAAGTTTCTGGTTGTTTTTTGGCCAAAAATTTCTTTAGAAAATCATTAACCAAATTATCCGTAAAAGTATGAGTATTAATAATATTTATTCCCAAAAGTTCAGCCAAATTTACTAATTGATAATGATTGTTGGCATGTAAACGACGGCTAATTTGTCCTATTCGAACGTCTAACAATTTTTCGGCTACATGTATTGGCACTCCAGCTTCTTGTAATTCGGCTGCTTGCATATCCATTACCTCGTGAAGATCAGACAAGCCTTTGCCAATTGGGTGATGAGCAATAACCAAATCAATTTTTTTATTACGTTCATTTAACTGACTCGCCAACAAAATTTCACCCGAGCCAATATCAATACCAGCTATTAGACGTTTAACTTCGGTTTTCTGATCATCAACATGAATTTTACTGTCGGAGTAAGGGTTGGTTAATAAATCCACATCAAAATAAGGCTTTTCTTTGGCCGACAAATTATTATATTTTTTATTTATTCTTTTTAAATATTCAGCCACGCCTTTTTTGCCACGTGGATCAACCATAACCGCCAAATTTAGACCAGTTTCAAAAATTTCTTTTACTTTCATACAAAATTAGTATTAATTGGTTTATATTTCTAATTTTAGAGGAATTTATGTGTTTTGTCAATTACTTTTTGATTGAACAATAAAGACTTTTTTTAGGCAAATGCCACAAATCTTTCCACCCAGCTTCTCCATAGCCAAAATCAATAACAGTCATTTTTTTTTCTATGGCTCTCTTTATACTCATTAAATTTAAATAAGTACCAACAAAAGGATAATTTTCTACATCAGCGCCATTGGCCAAATATTCATAACGACCATTGTAATAAATTGAAAAGGAAGCTGCCACGATTTTTCCATTAATTACCACGCTTAAAATTTCAAAATCTAAATTAGTTTTTAATAAATCACGAAAAAACTTTTTATCATTTTCCCGAGTAAAAGTAGATTCTTCTTTAAATCTTTTTTGGTTTAAATCAAACAACACATCCAAATCAGCCAGATTATTATAACGAACTTCTGGTTCTAAAGCCTCAATTTTTTTCATTGCCCGCAAAAAATCACCACGCCTTTTGGAATTAAAATAATTACGAAAATAATCATCCAAAAAATTCATGTTGGAAATATCCAAATAATAGGTGAGAATTTCTGGTTCACATTTTAAGTCAGGTGCTTCTTCTTCAGACATCATTTGTAATTCTGCTGGCAAGGGCACGGCTTCATAAAATTTGGCTTTACAATCAAGAAAATCTGGAGCCAAAAACGCTCGGTTATACTCCATAAAAATATCGCCAAAAAATTCATAACATTTATTATCTGTATCGTATTCCAAAGGCAAAATACCGATTGGTTTTTCCTTATAAAACCCCACAACAAAATTTAAAGGATAGTTAGTTTGTCTATTAAAACATTCTCTAAAATCCCAATTATCATAAACATAAACTCGTGGAGAAAACTTTTCCCACAATTCTTGACAAATCTCCCGATTATTTTCAATTTTAAACTGTATTTCTTTATCCATATTTAACCTAATAATACCCTATAGAAAAAAATAGTCAAATTAATTTGACAAAAGCACAAGGCTCTTATATTATTAAGATATTATTTAAACAAATTATGGAAAACAATTTAGAACTAAATGGCAAAACAATTTTACTGGTAAATACTGGAACGGCCAAAAAAAAATTTATTATCCAAAAACTAAAAAAACTAGGGCTTTATTTGATTGTTTTAAATAAAGAAAAAAATTGGGCTCATCCCTATGTAGACGAATGGATTTTGGCCGATAATTTTAACCACAACGAAGCCATTAAAGCCGTAGACGCCTACATTAAAAACGACCAAAATCGTAAAATTGATGGTGTGGTTACTTTTTGGGAAGATGATGTTTTACTTACTTCCAAAATTGTTGAGCGCTTTAATTTTATTGGCATTCCTTACACTATTGCCAAACAAGTACGCAATAAATTTTTATTCCGCGAATTTTGCGAAAAAAATAATATCAAAGCACCCAAGCACAAACTAATTAAAAATACTGATGATTTAGAAAATATTGCTAATAATTTTAATTTTCCTTTGGTGATTAAACCAGCTTTTGGCGCTAGCAGTGCTTTTGTAGTAAAAACCGAAAACAAAGACGACTTAATTAATACTTACAACTACATCAAAAAGAATATTTCTACTGAAACAGAATCAGCACTTTCTGATGGTTTGGATATTTTTGTGGAAGAATACTTGGATGGTGACGAGGTGGATATTGATATTTTGTTACAAAACGGCAAAATTAAATTTTTTACTGTTTCTGATAATTTTAATAAAGACTGGGAGCAATTCTTTGTGGATAGTGGCCAATCTATTCCCTCTACTTTGCCTCATCACAACCAAAACGGTTTAGTGGAATTAGCCGAGGAAATATTAGAAAAATTAGGTATCCAAAATGGCTGTATTCATTTCGAAGGCAAAGCTACTTCTCGCGGGCCCTTCCCAATTGAAGTAAATATGCGCATGGGTGGCGATTATGTATATTCTTACAACAAAGCTGCTTGGGATTTGGATTTAATAGAAAATTCCATAAAAATTTGTTTAGGGCAGTATATAAAAATACCCAAACAAAATTTACCAAAAAAATATATTATTGGTTGGGATCTACACCCCGAATATTCAGGATTATTGGTAGAACTTAATGTTGATGATGAATTAAAAAGAAAAAAATATTTTGAAGAAATTAATCTTTACAAAGATGTTGGCGAACCAATTTTAATGCCACCCGAAGGTTATGAAAGTTTGGGCTGGCTTACTGTTTCTGGAGAAAACTTTTTAGATGCCCAAGACAACCTTAAAGACGCTTTAAACTACATTAAATATAAAGTGGTTAAATTTGACGAAGGGTCATCGCTAGGCAAAACTTCACGACGCAATCGCTTATCCGCCGCTGTAATCACCAAAAATAAATTAATTAAATCTGCAAAAATAGAAAGATTGAAAAGAAGTACTTTGGAAGGCCAGAGAAATTTACACATTGGCATTCTTAGTCGTTCATTTGAAAATGAAATTTCTGACCAATACTCAATGAACGAAATAGAAAATTTTTCCACTATTTTAAAAAATAAAGGTTATAAAACCAGTATTTTTTTGGCAGCCGACCCTATAAAAACTGCTACTGAACTTCAACAAAGCTCGGTTGATGTGGTTTTAAATTTGTGTGAAGAAATTAACGGCTCCAACATCTACGAACCCCACATGGCAGCAATCTTGGACTTATTACAAATCCCTTATACTGGTTCCGACTATTTGGCCTTGAGTTTGTGCATGGACAAAATAAAAATGAAAAAACTTCTCAATTACCATGATATTCCTACTGCCAATTGGGATTATGTAACCAGTGTTGATGAAGAAATTGATTCAAGTTTAAAATATCCCTTGATTGTAAAACCTTCAAATAAAGACGGTTCTGTTGGCATTACTATTAATTCAGTGGTTATAAATGAACAACAACTAAGAGAACAAATAAAAATAATTATTAATGAATATCATTCTGCCGCATTGGTAGAGGAATATATTGAAGGCGAAGAATATGATGCTTGTATTTTGGGGAACGACGACAATAATTTAAGGGTAATGCCTTTAACCAGAATAATGTTCGACAAAATGCCCCCGGGAAACTGGAATTTTTATCCTTATGAAATGAAATGGGGTAACCACCCTACTTACAATGAAAATAATGTAACTTTGGAATGCCCTGCCAAAACCGATAAAAGATTACAAGCTTTAATCACCGAAATTGCCATTGATACCTATAGAATTTTGGGTTGTCGTGATTATGGCCGGGTAGAATTTAGAGTAGACAAAGAAGGTAATCCCTTCGTGATTGAAATTAATCCTAATCCAACATTGGATACGGAAAATGATTTTGTAGACAGTGCTAAACTTATAAATTTGGAATACGCCGATTTAATTGAAGAAATTATTTGGCTGGCGATTGAAAGAGAAAAAGAAAAATTTATAAAAAAATAAATATTTATCGTGAATTAATTGAATTATGAACAAGGCGTTACTTATTAATGCTAAAACTTCTGGCAACGGAATTAATATAAATTTATTAAGCCATAATTATAAAATCACTTACCCAAAAAAAATCTGGGTTAGTTTGCCGAATGATTTTAAAAAAATTTTTCTGGACAATTTAGTCTACGCTAGCACTAATTTTTTGCCATTAATGCTTAAAAAAAATAAAATAGTTTACAATACTAACCCGCCAATTTTGGAAAATTTACTTTATAAAAACGTTTTGTTCGATTTAATAAACTGTGAAAGAGGCGATCACAAACCACATTTAGCATATTTAAAAAACTTTTATAATTTAGAATTTTTATTTGCTAGTCAAGAAAGTACTTTACCAAAAACTACTGATTGGCAAACTAACGAAAAAACAGTGATTGTACCCTTTACTTTTGGCAAAGAAAGTTTAGCCACAGTGGCCCTCTGCCAAGAAATTGGTTTAAAGCCAATTTTGGTTTATTGCCAAGAACCATCGCAACCTTACGAAGAAAAATACAAATTAAAAGCTCTAAAAAAGTTTAGTCAAGAATTCGGCTTAACTTATTATTTTTTAAAAAACGATCCTGGCCTTTTTAGATATGGTAAAGCTTTTAATTTTAAAAAACCCACAGAAATTGGCTGGGGTACCCAAACTACGGTTCTGGCGCTAATGATGTTACCTTTTGCCTACAAACATAAAGCAAAATATATACTTTTTGGTAATGAATATTCAAACAATGAATATAATTGGAAAAATGGTTGGAAAGAATGGCTTTCTTATGACCAAACCAATGAGAACATTATCAATCAAGACAACATGGTTCGGCTTTTGTCCAATGACCAGGTAAAAATTCGCAGTACTTTTCAACCTTTGGAAGAAATAAATATTTTCTTTCTCTTACATCATCGCTACCCCGAATATGGTAAATACCAATTTTCTTGTATTGCCGAAGAACCACTATTAAAAAACTCGCAATGGTGCCACAACTGTTACAAATGCGCCTTAATGTTTTTGTTTGCCGAATGTTGTAAAATTGATCATCAAAAAATTGGCTTCAAAAAAAATCTACTTAATTTACCAAATTTATACGACCATTACTTTGGCAAAAAATTTGCTGCTGGGTCAAATAAAGAATTAGATTTTTCTTTTTATATTCTTCATAATCGACAACATTCATCAAATTACTTAAAACAATTTAAAAAAGAAAAATTGCCAAAAACAAAAACCTGGAGTTATTACTTAAAATATTACACTTCCCAAAAATCCTATACCAACTTACCAGAAAAATTTGAAAATAAAATGTTAAAAATATTTACCGAAGAATTATCTCATTTTAAAAACGTTATTGCCAAATAATAATTTATGAACAAAACTGTAAAAAAATTAATAAATGATATAAAAAATAATACTTATTGTCGTCTTGGGGCTTCCAAAATCCATGGTGCCGGCATTATTGCTATAAGAGATATCCCAAAAAACACGAATCCCTTTTTAATGAATCGTGAAGAAAAGTGGCTAAAAGCTAATATAAAAGATTTTGGGAAATTGGATAAAGGAATTGCCGAAATGATCGACGCCTTTTTTCCTGCCGAAGGTGATGGTACAATTTATTTACCAGATTTTGGTTTAAACGGCATAAACATTTCTTATTTTTTAAATACTAGTAAGAAACCTAATGTTTATACTACCAACAAAGGGTCAGTTTTTAAAACTTTACGAAAAATAAAAAAAGGAGAAGAATTGACCATTGATTACAAATCTTACACTAAAATTTAAACAAAAAATCCCGTCCCGCAAATTGCGGGACGGGATTTTTAATTTATTTCTTCTCCACTTTCAAACTCACTTTCACATTATCAATTTCAATTTCTAGTAGAGACGCAAAATTTTGCGTCTCTACGACGTCAACTGCCAAAACGCTCTTTTTAATTTCTTCACTATAATCCACAAAAACCTGTTTTAACAATTCATCAGTTGTGGAATATTCCACAACTACTTTATCTTGAATAGTCATTTTTTGTTCTTTACGAATTTGATTGATTGTTCGCACAATTTCGCGCACCAACCCTTCTTTTTTGAGTTCTGGGGTAATTGTGGTATTTAAGCGAATTTTAACTCCAGTGTCTTCTTTTGTAATACCATCTTCTTGTTCGCGTACTTCTTCGGTAAATTTAACTTCCTTAACATTAATTTCTTCGGCCACTATTTTTTCTAATTCTTCGGAAAGTTGTTTTCCTTGATAACGTAAATATTGTAAGGGTTGTCTAACTTTCATACCACTTTCGGCACGAGCCGCCAAACCCATTTCTACAATTTTTCTCGCCAATTGCATTTCCTCTAATATCTTTTCTTCCGGCCTGCCGGGCGCAACGCAGTGAAGCCCGGGCCATTCTTGTAAATGTACACTATTCTTTTCACCACCAACATCTTGCCAAATTTTTTCAGCAATAAAAGGTGTAAATGGTGCCATTACTTTACTTAATACTATTAAAACATCATGCAAAGTGGATAGCGCAAATTGTTTGTCTTCTATATTGTCGTCTTTAAAACGATCACGCGAACGACGCAAATACCAAGTAGAAAGTTCATCAATAAAATCTTTAATCGGTCGACCGGCTTTTACAGTATTATAATTATCCATTTCTTTAGTAACTTCGTTAACCAACAAATTTAACTTGGCTAGAATCCATTTATCTAAAATATTTGTACTATCTTCACTTTTTATTTTACCAGTATATTCTGGAACATAGGTTTGATAAAAAACTACTACATTCCATAAAATATTTACTACTTTGTTGTAAATTTCTTTTACTTCACGATCATTAAAATATAAATTGTCCGCATCCATTACCACACTAGTCATTAAATAATACCGCAAAGCGTCTACTCCGTACTCATCAATAATTTTCCAAGGATCAGTATAATTCATTTTGGATTTGGAAAGTTTTTCGCCTTTATCATTTAAAATTGTCCCAGTACAAACTACATTTTTGAAACTTACCTCATCAAAAAGCAAAGTAGCCATGGCATGCATATAATAAAACCAAGCCCGAGTTTGTGCAATGTATTCACCAATATATTCCCCTGGAAAACGACTTTCAAAAATCTCTTTATTTTCAAAAGGATAATGAAATTCGGCATAAGGCATTGAGGCGGATTCTACCCAACAATCAATTACTTCGGGAATTCTAGTAGCTTCTTTGCCACATTTATCACATTTAATTTTAATTTTATCCATTAAATGTTTGTGTAAATCCATTTCTTCCACTTTGTCTGTCTTATAAACTTCTACAAAATTTGTAGCTTTCTTTTTTAAATCATCCACACTACCAACACAAGTTGTTTCACCACATTCACATTTCCAAAAAGGAAGTGGCGTGGCCCAATAACGATTACGCGAAATATTCCAGTCTGGTGCGGTTTCCAAAATATTCAAAAATCTGCCCTCTTTAAGGTGCTCTGGGTACCAATTAACTTTTTGATTCAAAGCAATTAGGCGATCTTTAACTTTTTGGATATTAATAAACCAAGCAGAAATGGCATTATAAAAAAGCTGTGTATCACAACGCCAACAATGTGGATAGGAGTGCGTAAAATTTTCTCTTTTAAACAGTAACCCTCGTAATTCTAAATCGTCTTTAATAAATTTTTCCGCTTTTTTAAAATATTGCCCACGAATTAATTCTGGCGATTCTTCATTAAAAATTCCTTTACTGTCCAATAATGGTACGACAGGCAAACCAATTTTTACTCCCAAATTATAATCATCTTCACCATATACAACCGCGGTATGCACGACACCAGTGCCCTCTTCGGTAGTTACAAAATCTGCACTAGTTACATACCACGCTTTTTTCTTGGTTTCATGAATGGCTTGAATATCAAATAATGGTTCATATTCCAAACCAACCAAACTATTACCAGACATCATCTCTTTGACTTTATAATTTTTATCAGCCAAAACAGCAGATAATCTTTCGGTTGCCAAAATATAAAAAGCTTCTTCCCCATCAATTTCTACTACTGAATAATTTATTTTTTCTCCCACTGCCAACGCAACATTGCCCGGCAAAGTCCAAGGTGTAGTAGTCCAAGCCAAAATAAAAGAATTATCTGGCAGTCCATGTTTACTTGGATTTTTAATTTTAAACTTCGCTATCGCTGTTTCTTCAGTAATATCTTTATAACTATTATCCATGGCAATCTCGGCTTTGGAAACTGGAGTTTCACAACGTGGGCAATACATCAAAACTTTACGGCCTTCATAAATTAAACCTTTATCCCAAATTGACTTTAGCGCCCACCAAACTGATTCCATATAAGTGGGATCCATGGTTTTGTAAGCATTATCAAATTCTACCCAGCGACCAATACGTTCCACCATTTTTTTCCAGTCATGAGTATATGTCAAAACTTTAGAACGACAAGTTTCATTAAATTTATCTACGCCCATGGCTTCAATTTGTTTTTTACCAGAAATTTTCAATTCTTTTTCTACCAAATTTTCGATTGGCATTCCATGACAATCCCAACCCCAGCGGCGACGTACACGATAACCTTTCATAGTCCAATAACGTGGCACTACATCTTTGATTACCGAACTCAAAATATGCCCATAATGTGGCAAACCTGTAGCAAAAGGTGGACCATCATAAAAAACATAGGGCTTGTTCTCGGGGCGTTCCAAAACAGACTTGGCAAAAGTATTATCATCTTGCCAATACTTTAAAACTTTTTGTTCTTCTTCGTTTGCGTTGTACATATGATAAAGGTAAAAGTATAAAGTGTAAAGTAGAAAGTACTTTATACTTTTTCCTTTATACTTTTACCTAAAATAAAAACACCAATCATACACAGGGGCCCAAATAAATTGGACGGTACCACCCTGCTTTGGTGCTTCATTGACAGCGTTTACGGGCTTACCCGAGAAGGTCTAATAATGTATTACTACACTTTCTTCTTCTAGCTTGTCCTCCGTAGCTTTAGCGTAGGAGGACTCCCCGTTGATAGCGGATCAAAGCTTATGTGATTGTAAATAAAGCATACTATAATATTAATCCTTTGTCAACAAAAAACAGTAGAGATTCACAATTGCGTACCTCTACTGTTTTTGTTAAATTTCTGTCAAATTTTTATTTAATTTCTATCTAATTTCCGTTTAGAATCGCTCTCGTCCCCGGCCCAACATAACCTTCGGCTGGAACTAAGTTGTGTTCTGTCTGAAGTTTGATTACAGCCTGTTGAGTCGCTGGCCCAAAATTAGTAGTTGGGGTAATATCTTTGTCTAAATAACCAAGTTCCTGTAATCTAATTTGCAGTTGTTTTACTTCTTCACCTATTGAGCCTAAAGAAAGAAAAGAAGTAAATGTATATTTGGATGTTTGCGTGTTTACAACCTCTACTCCCAAATCTTCCCCTGTCTCATACACTTCTGTATCTGATACAGTCACAATTCTATCCCATCTAAAATTAAGGGAGTTGAAAGTGGCTTCGTCGGCTATCCAGCGTTTTGTTTGAACACCTTCATTGTTGGGTTCTAATCTATATACTTTATTGTTATCTTTGTATTTAACTAAAGTATAGTTTGGATGGTGATCAGTGTAATTGATTTCTGATCCTATGGTATATTTGTTGAGAAGTCTGGCATCTACATCTTCTATCCAGTTCCAAGCATATTTAAGAGCATTGAAGACTAGTTCTGAGGTAATCCAATACTTCTCTGTGTTGAGGAGGAGATAAACTTTTGGATCTGAAACAATTTTTACTAGGGCTCCATATTTGGGATCATACTTAGGACCATAAGACATAAAGCCAAGAGTATCATTAGGAATTGAATCTAGTTTCTCTTTTGTTGTAATATTGACATCATTCCATGAGGTGAAGTAGGTGAAAAAAATATTGGATTTGGTAAATGCCCTCTTTGTACAATCAGTCGTGATGTAGTAAACAGCAGGAGAATTGAGTAATTTATAAGATTGTTCTGGGGTAAGAGTGCAAACTGTTCCATTAACCTGATCTGTGGCTTGATTAGTAAGAGTAATATTGTCTGACACCTCTCTTGTGCCACCTTCAGCGGTTCTAAATTTTACATAGACTGTTTTGAGTCCATTACCTGGAGTTAGAGTCCATGGTTTGGTTGGGGTATATGTTTCAAATGAGACGTTTGTAAAATCACTTGAATTAGAAATAGCTACCAAACTAGCATCTGGAGAATTGAAATAGAGAGTGACTACTTGTTTATCTGTTGTCGACAAAGCTTGGTTGATAGAGAATTCTAGATCTTCTATAGCAGAAATGGTAAGTTTGACATTATCCCCTTCTAACGAATCATATCTAACAAAGATGTCATCTTTGTTATCTTTGTTAGTATCCACTAACATCTCTTCGCCAGGTTTGAGAGTGATAGTGATCGGATCGGATTGGATAGTGATAGTGACTGATCCATTTGATGATGGGGTACTAGCTGTGACAGTGTGGGAGGTGTTACCGATTGAAACTGTTTGGGGAGAATTGGGAGTGAGAGTAAGACTAACAATAGCTGGAGCCACGGTTGTTGGGGCAGAAGGTGGGGTTGGAGCTGGAGCAGAGCCACCACCGGATGAGGCAGGTGTGGCAGGTGTAGCATCAGTAGATACTGCTGTAGAATTACTTGAATAACTAGAATATGTACTTGAGTTTGATAAGTATTGAGCTCTCACTTTGAATACATAACTAGTATTGGCTGTGAGGCCGGTGACAGAATACGACACGGCTGTAGTAGTAGCGACAATTGAAGAATCTGTTACATTATATAGTTCATAGACATTTCCAGTGCCATTAGAATTAGCAGACCAAGTGACTGTCATAGTGGTTTGGCCAGTGGCCGTAACACTTGGTGTTCCAGGGATATCAGGATTAGTATATGTCTCTGTACTCGCCGTTGAAGTCGCAGCATCAACATCGTCCTCATTTCTAGCAATGACAGTAAATTCATAAGCAGTATTTGGTGAGAGCCCAGTGGCAGCGAAACTTGAACCGAGGGTTGAAGTGGTACTGTAAACAGCAGTACTTGTGGAAGCGCCAGCCGTGTCTAAGTAATTTCCATCGGTACTGTTGTAAACAGCGTAAGTGATAACTGCCGGATTGGAATTTACATTGATGGTGATTGGAAGAGTGGATGTGGTAGGAGTGCCAATGGTTGGTGTACTAGCTTGATTGGCAAGGGTATAGACAGCTGAAGCAGGTGTATAAGAAGTAACAACTTCATCACCATTTTTACCAGCGACTGAAACAGTATAACTTGTATTAGCTGTTAGACCAGTGGTAGAGGTGGCTAAACCACCACCTAATTGAGCGTAAGTGAACCAAACGGCTGAGTCGCCAATCGTACCATCAGCTTGTAAATATTTAGTAGTAGCACCAGTGACAACCTTTACTGCATAAGTAGTAGCACCGTCGTCAGCAACAGTTACGTTTAAAATAGTTGTAGAAGCTACGGTAACTGTTGGAGCAGTGGGGGTGGAGGCGAGAGTGTATGTACTAGTCGCGGTAGAATAACTGGATGCATTGCCATACGCATCGGTTGCAAATATCTGAATACTATATTGAGTATTAGGAGTCAAACTGGAGTATGTAACTGATGTTTCTGAGGTGGTAGTTGTACTACCTGCTGTAGTCGAAACTGTATAAGTAGAAGCACCTGCGATTGCATTCCATTCTACGGTAATGCCAGTGGTTGAAGGTGTTGAAGTGGAGATGGTGGGGGCAGAAGGATCAATATTGTCTACGGTAAACGCACTAGTGGTGACTGTTGAACCATAATCCGTACCATCAAATGGAGTCATTCTCAACATTGCGGTCGTAGTAACCGTGACACCATCAGCTTGCGTGTCCCAAGTAAATGTGATACCAACACCATGATTATCACCAGTGATACCATTAATAGTACCTGTCGTAGATATGGATCCTTGGGTAGTTGAACCAATGGTAGAAGATGACCACGTTGAACCACTGTCTAAAGAATAGTCTATATATAGTGATAGAGGAGAGTCATTATCAACATCTATTATCACCCCAACAGCCGTGTATAAACCAGTACCATTAGTTGCAAAAGAACCATCCGAAAGAGAAAAAGATGGAGCATTATTATCAGCCAAAGTACTAGTTACCGTACTCGAAACAGAATAGGCAGTATACAATGTAGAACTACTTAAATACTGAGCCCGGACAGCAAAAGTATATTCTGTATTTGGTGTGAGACCAGTAATACTGGTAGTGGTAGCAGAAGAAATAGTGGAAGTCGTACCATCTGAATACAAAATAAAATAAGCGGTATTAGAAGCATTAAGATTTTCATTCCAAGTTAAAGCAAGAGAAGAAGTTGAAACATTGGAAATAGTAGGTGTGCTTGGAACATCTGGATTGGTGTAGGTAGTTGTCACCGCATAGGTAGAGGTGCCATAAGCATTATATGCACCAACATGAAACCAATACTGGGTGTTAGGTGTAAGACCCTCTATTGGATCTGGAAGAGTAGATGTGGCATTCGCTGTGATACTTGGATCATCATCATAATTTACACCATCTTCACTCGTACCAATTATAAACCCATCTTCATCGTCCGAGTTATCGGTCCAATAAAAATATTCTATTGAGGAAGTAGAGATACCAGAAGCAGTGACGCCTGATGGAGCGGTGGGGGCAGAACCGACTTCTGCCACACTCACCAAATCAACCGAACTAGTCGCAAACCTAAGCTCTCCACTATCAGTAACATAAGCTACAGCTGCTGTAGTATTAGCGCTATCGTAAGTGGTGGACATTCTACTCATCTCTCCTACAGCATTAGCTCCGTCAATGGAAGAAGTAGTAAATGTAAACGGTGAAGCTGTGCTAGTACTATAAGCAAAGTTGGCATAATTACTATTACCAAAATATACCATATATGGTTTAGCGCCATAGAAACCCATATCAGACAAAACAACACCATCTGTAAACGAATAATTATTACTGCCTACAGTACTAGTAGTCCAAGTGCCATTATCATTGCGAGAAGCAAATAACATCGTGCTTGTAGCGATCCCTACAGCACCTTGTTGATTGTCACCGATAAGTAAACTTGGTCTATTATTTCCATCCATAACAAAACTATTAATAAGACTATTAGTACCACTTGTTGCCACGTGTACAGTAGTTGTTGTCCAAGTAACGCCATTATCTGTAGACGAAGCATAATAAAACACACTATTATCGCTCGAAACAGCATATCCAGCATGTAAGACTGGACCAGTTGTAATACCCACACCAAAAAGATCATCATTTGAATCCATCGCTGATATGGTACTGGTAGACCAAGTAACTCCAGCGTCATCTGAAAAAGCTATTTTATCAAATTCATAACCAATGGATACAAGGTCTGTGCCTTCAAGAAAATCCATATTTACTAACCATTCTTCTCCAGCCACACCATCAAAAGTGTATATTGATATTGGGCTTCCCCAAGTTACGCCATCAGACGAGGTAGTAAACATCATTACACCAGTAGATGAAACATAGGCTGTAAGACCAAAATAGTCAGTGGAAGAATTGTACTGAATATCAAACAAAGGCCAAGAAAGATCCCCATCTATACTTGTTCTAATAGAGTCCTCTATGGCTAATACAGCGTCACTCCAGGTACCATCTACCCCATTGGTAGATGTGGTTAAATTTATGTAGTACTGACCATTGTTTAGTCCAGCATAGTAATAATTATATTGACCATTGGCATAAATAAGTCTGGTCCAAGAGTTGGATTGTGCGTCTGTGATAGAAGAGAGGGAGCCGTCCCAGGCTACTTCTGCCACACTCAGAATTGCCGAACTTGTCACAAAAAAAAGATCCTGATCAGTCCCAGAGCCATCATCGGCCATATAAGCAATACCAACATCTAAAGTACTCGTATAATAAACCAAACTTACACCAGCCCGCCAAAATTCTATATCCACCATAGATTTATTATCTACTTGGGTAATTTCCACTTGACTAATATCTAATGTATTGGTATTGGTAATTAGATATGGATAATAACTCTGACCCATCACAACAAACATCGCTTCACCATCAGGTGCAAATTTTAAACTTGGTCTAATATTAATACCATTAGTTGTGCTGACAATTGCCAGAGGAAATGTATATACAGTCGAAGATGACCAACTAGAACCGGAATACTTGGCATAAACCAAAGAAGTGGTAACGTTACCATCTCCGCCCCACCATGATTCCGCACCATCCCAAACAAAGTCACCAATCTCATCTATTCCAGGATTACCGCTATCATCAAGCGCAATAGATCCAATTATACTACTTGTATAGTATTCATAATCAACCCTATCAATTGTGCTACTAGTCCATGTCACACCGCCATCAGTTGAGTTAGCATATTTTAAATATACCTGGGTACTAGTATTATAATTTTGATCTGAAAGAACACCATAGATTACGTGCATATTATCACTGCCATCTGTCACAAACCCATCCATACCAACAGCAGAATCAAAAATAGAAGAAGTGGCCCAACTAACACCATTAGAAGATGTTGCCAATATTACAACCCCAGAATCTACATTAAAATATGCAAAAGACAAATAATTACTGGAAGACACGACTGAAGAAAAAACTTTTATATCATTATCAACTACTGGATCAATATTATTTACTACTGTTGACGTCGCTGACCAAGTAATAGTATCTGAAGAAGTGGTAATAACTATTTCTGTTGGTGTGTGATCATTATTATTATAATTTGAAAAAATAGCATAGAAGTAGCCCCCGTTTTCATAATAGCCAAATTCACAATCTTTTGGAGAAATATCCGTCATAGCTGTGTATGGCGAACCCCAAGTAGACCCATCTGAAGATGTCGCTATTGTAAGAGCACCATCCCCATCACCGTCGTTGGCCAAATGTGATGAATAGTATATTCCATTAATTTTTTGTAACTTTAATGTATTTTCATAACCATAAGTATTCTCTGCTATCGTTGCTACACTACTAAAACTAACAGCCTTGACATTATCAATACCTCCATACAAATATGGCAAAAGCACCCCTGCCACACCCAAAAACAACACAATAATACTAATGAATAAATATTCTTTGACAATACTATAAATTTTGCCTTTGATAGTGAAGGATATAAATTTGTTTGATTAAATTTTAACAAAACTATTATATCATAAAATCTGCTTTTTAAAAAACTATACGGGGGGAGTAGGGATAAACTAAAACATCCCATGACTTAACGTCGGGAGATGTTATTATATATTTTAAAAAGAAAAGGAATAAGGAATTAGGTTAAGATGCGGGAAAATATTTTCCCGCTTCCAGCCCCAATTCCATATTTCCTCATTGGATTAAATCAATAAACCTAAAATAAAAAACCCCGACATTTAGTCGAGGAATTTTTATTATTCAATTTATCTTATTTCAAACGTCACATTAACTTTCAAAGAAATATCATTGGTACCTGGCTGAATATCTGGTACAGAAACTGCATTACCCATACCCATAGCCGATTCGGCATACATCTTTGGATAGGCTGTACCTTGATCATTATATTCATAATAAGAAGTGACATTCATAAAACGCACACCCAACTGTTGCGACAACATTTTTACTTTATCTTCTATTTTTTTCATTGCCAAGTCTCTAGCTTCTGCTACATAAACATCAGTATCATCGAATGTAAATTCAATGCCACTTACACTATTGGCGCCAACTTCTCCGGCCAAGCCCAAAATTTGATCAGCTTTATTTAAGTCACGAATTTTAACTGTTAAGTTTTGGCTTACTTGATAGCCTTTTAGCACACTAGTACCATCTGTATAATCGTATTGTGGATATACATTGTAATTAGCAGTTTGAATATCTTTTTCATCCACGCCCACAGCTTTTAATTTGGCCAATAAATTATTCATCACTTCGGTATTTTTCTTTTGGGCTTCGGCCACAGTTTTGGCTTCGGCCATCATACCCATGGTAGTAACTGCTAGATCTGGTTTTACTGTAACTTTACCACTAGCTTCTACAGTAATTAATCTTTCTGATTTTGGCGCTTTGCCAATAAAATAATATTGTTGCATGTTGTTGCGGATCATGGTGCCAACCAAGACAATTCCGTAAACCAACAAAATACCCGCGAGGGTAAGCATAATTTTATGAGCAAAATTGCCACGGCAACATTTACCCATTGGTAATGAGCAACAGCTCTTACCTTCTCCACAACAGGAGCCTTTGACGAGAGTCTCGTCGATTTTTTTGACAGGCATACAATTGTATTAATTATTAATAAAATTTATAATTTGATATTTATATTATATCACAAAATTCAACCAACAACAAAACATTAACTCATGGACACAAATAACATTTACTCAACAATTAGTGAGTTCATGCTATTTGAGTCCATGTGTTCATGAAATCAACGCTCTAATTCCTGGCAATTTCTTGCCTGCTAAATATTCCAACATTGCTCCTCCACCAGTAGAAACTAAATCCACAAATTCGGTCATTTTTACCCTCTCCATAGCTTCTAATGTCTCACCCCCACCAATTACCCCAAACGCACGTCCACGCGCTCTAGAAGCCACTAAACGCGCGACAGACAATGTTCCAGTGCTGTACACCCTTTTTTCAAAATACCCCATAGCTCCATTCCACACCAAGGTTTTAGCCTTCTTGATATACTCGGCATAAAGGCGAATTGTAGCTGGCCCAATATCCAGAATGGCTAATTTTGAATTTTTAATTTCTAATTTTGAATTAACTTTTAATACCTCATAATGTTTACCGTCCTCAGTTCCCACTACTACATCAATTGGTTTAATTACTTTCATTGTCTTGCAATATTTTAATGAATCTTTTAAATAATCATTATCTACCAAAGATCCACCGAGTTTATACCCTACAGCTTTTAAATAAGTATTAAATACTCCCCCACCAATTAAAACATAATCAGCTTTGGGTAATAAATTTTTTAAAACCGGTGCTTTGGTTTCTACTTTGGCACCACCCAACACCACTACAAAAGGACTTTTTGGTTTTTCCGTAACTTTATTTAAATTAATAATTTCTTTTTCTAACAAGAACCCTGCAAAAGAAGGTAAATATTTTGCCACTCCCGAAACCGAAGCGGCCTCACGATGAGCAACCGCAAATCCATCTAAAACAAAAATATCACCTAACTTAGCAATTTTTTTGCTTAGTTTTGTTATTTCTTTAGCTTCTTCAGGGAAAAATCGCATATTTTCCAACATTACAATTTCTCCATCTTTCATTTTGGCTATTTCTTTTTCCGCATTAGCAAAATATAGTTCTTGATCTTTTGCTCGCCCAATTTTAATATCCTCAACAAATTTTATTTCTTTATTTAATAATTCACTAGCCTTTTTTACAACTGAGGTTAAAGCAAACTTCTTGTCATAACCACTTTTGCCTTTACCATTGTAACCAGCCGGACGACCTAAATGAGTCAATAAAATTACTTTGGCTTTTTTCTTTAATAAATATTCAATTGTCGGAACAGAAAGTTTAATCCGTTCATCATCAAGAATTTTTCCATTATTTACCGGCACATTAAAATCCACTCGTACCAACACGCGCTTGTTTTTTAAGTTCTTGATTTGTTTAAGCGTTCTCAATTTCATAATTTATTTCTAAAGCCTTGGGATTGCTTCGTCAGTGCCTCATCGGCACTTCCTCGCAATGACACTAGGCAAACAACAATGCCATTTCTATTAAACGATGAGCATAGCCATATTCATTATCATACCAAGCTACTACTTTTACTAAATTCCCACCCACCACATTGGTTAAAGGTAAATCTACTATGGAAGAATAAGCATTGCCAACATAGTCGGAAGAAACCAAAGGTTCAGTTGTTACTGCCAAAACTCCAGCAAAACGAGCAGTTTTGGAAGCTTCAATCAAGACTTTATTAATTTCTTCTTTGGTAACATTCTTTTTTAAGACTGCAGTAATGTCGGATAGCGAACAAGTTGGCACTGGCACCCGAAAAGCCACACCATCAAAAATTCCTTGTAAATTAGTTTTTACTTCACCAACTGCTTTGGCCGCGCCAGTAGTAGTTGGCACAATATTTTCGGCAGCTGCCCGAGCGCGACGCAAATCTTTGTGTGGACTATCTTGTAAATTTTGATCAGCTGTATAACCATGCACTGTACTCATCATAGCTTTTTCTATACCAAATTTTTCATCCAAAATTGCCATTACTGGAGCAATACAATTGGTGGTACAAGAAGCATTGTTTATTACTTTTGATTTTTCTTTACCTACTTTGCCACAATTAACTGCCCGCACATAAGTGGGTACATCACCACCCTTGGCCGGGGCAGAGATAATAACTTTTTTGGCACCAGCTTTAACATGCAATTCAGCACCAGCTTTGTCGGTAAAACGACCAGTACACTCTAATACCACATCCACTTTTAATTTTTTCCAAGGCAAAAGCGAAGGATCTTTTTCGGCAAAGACCGGAGTTTTCTTGCCCTTAACAATGATATTTTTTTCATCATGTGAAACAGCCAATTCATATTTGCCATAGGCAGTGTCGTATTGCAAAAGATGAGCCAAAGTTTTGGTGTCGGTTAAATCATTGATGGCAACAATTTTGATATTCTTATTTTTAAAAGCAGCTTTAAAAGCCTGACGGCCAATTCTGCCAAACCCGTTGATTGCGATGTTAATCATATTGTTAGTTTTAAAAGTTTATAAAGTTATAAAGTTTATAAAGTCCAATTCTTGATGAACTTTACGAACTTTCTGACTTTATGAACTTTGGTTATTATACAAAAAAAACTGGATTTTAGCAATCCAGTTATTTAAGTTTTAAGCACCCTGCAGTTGTTAGGGCAACTGCCAAGGCATCGGCCGCATCATCGGGGGTAATTTTCTTGGTTAAACCAAACAATTTTTGCACCATTTTTTGCATGGCTGATTTTTCGGCTTTACCATAACCCGTAATAGTTTGTTTTACTTGTAGCGGGGTAAATTCCCAAACCGGAATATTTGCTTCGGCCAAAGTTAAGAGGACTACACCCCTAGCCTGACCGACTTTTATTGCGGTTTTGGCATTGTTATAAAAAAACAAATCCTCTACCCCCGCTTTTGCCGGCTGATACTTTTTTATAATTTGTTTTAAACATTTACTAAGTTCTAATAATCTTAAAGAATAATCATCAGTCTTGGGAGTTTCGATACAACCATAACCCAAAACTTTCCAAACGCCATTTATTTTTTCAATTACCCCAAAACCAGTTCTACCGAACCCTGGATCAATTCCTAAAACACGCTCTTTACCTTTGTTGTTTGACATAATAATCAATTATCAATTTACAATTTTCAACAAATTTTCAATTTACAAATTATCAATGAAAATTATCTCATTGAAAATTTATTGTAAATTGATTATTGTAAATTGAAAATTACAAATAAGCTATGCTTCATTCGTATACACTTCACGCACATCATCCAAATCATCAAGTTCATCATAAAGTTCGCTTACTTTGTTAGAAGTTTCTTCGTCTAGAGTAACTAATTCTTTGGCCACCCATTCCAACCCCGAACTTTCTGGTTCTAACTCATATTTTTTTACCACTTCCAAAACCTTTTGAAAACTTTCAACTGGGCAAGTGATTTCCAAACCAAATTCAGAATCATTCATTTCATTAATTCCCGCGTCCATTAATTCAAGTTCAAATTCGGACTTTTGACTTTGGACTTTTGACTTTTGACTTTCGTCGAGGCGCACCACGCCGAGACGATTAAACATCCATTTTACACTACCAGCTGCTCCGAGTGATCCGCCTCTTTTGGAAATAACATTTTTTACTTCCGAAACTGTGCGATTAATATTATCGGTTAAAGTTTCTACGAGAAAAGCCACCCCGCTTGGTCCATAACCTTCGTACATTACTTCTTCAAGTTTGGCTCCGTCATCTTCACCAATGCCTTTTTTGATGGCGCGTTCAATATTTTCTTTGGGCATGTTGGCGGCCTTGGCTTTGTCGATTGATAAACGCAATGAAAAATTCATTACTGGGTCGCCACCGCCTTCACGGGCAGTAATCGTGATCATACGGGCTAATTTGGTAAAAACATTGCTTCGAGCCTTGTCGGCTTTACCCTTTTTACCTTGAATATTGTGCCATTTGGAATGTCCGGACATAAAAATTGTACTTAGTAATTATATGAGTATTTTAGGCTATTTAAAGATATAAATCAAGGCTTATGGCTTGCCAGGAAAAACTAAAAATGATAAAGTAAAAATATGAAAAATATTTTTAAATTCCTAAGTCCTGGTAAACTAATTGATAATGAGTTGGAGTTAATATTGGTAAAAAAAATTCCTGCAAACGAAGAAAAAAAATATGTTCCAGCCTATAATTTTGAAATGAAAAACTCCAGTACCAGTGAATGCATGGGTCTTATACACTTAAGAATTGGCAATAATGAAAATATTTTTTATGGTGGACATATTGGTTATGGGGTAAAAGAAAAATTTAGAGGTCATCATTATGCAGCCAGAAGTATTAAATTATTATTACCTTTTGCCAAAAAACACAATTTAAACGAAATTTATATAACCTGCGATACAAACAATCTTGCTTCCAGAAAAACTTGCGAATTGGCCGGTGGTAAACTAATAGAAATTGTTGATCTACCAAAACACAATGACCAGTACTTAAATGGCGACAGAAAAAAATGTCGATATAGGTTTATTATTTAAAAAAAGTTCGTAATCCTCCCCCTCGTAGGGGGAGTCCTCCGACGTCGCAGTCGGAGGGTGGGGGTTCATGTTAGAACTACGAACCCCACCACCCCGTATACTCGGGGTACCTCCCCTACAAGGGGAGGGTTTACCAACAACCCCCTTATTCCCCCTTTTCTAAGGGGGAATACCATTGACAATTCCCATATTTAGCGCTAAGCTAACCAATAGTTTAGTTATTTACAAAATATTTTTGGGAGTGGTGAACAACAACCAGAAAGGCTCAGACATGAAAAGGATTCTCGTATTCGCTTCGGGTTCCAGGGAGGGTGGAGGCTCTGGCTTCCAAGAACTCGTGGAGAATTCCCGCACCGGAGTTCTCCAGGCGGACATCGTGGCCGTAGTTTCCAACGTGCGAGGTGGTGGTGTAGAACGACGCGCCGAAAAATTGGGCGTCAAATTCGTTCACATGCCCGCACCCTGGTCGGTAGACCAATATCAGCTTCTCGTCGACGCCTTCCAGCCCGACCTCGTCGCGCTGTCCGGCTGGCTGAAGTTGGTCAGGGGTCTCGACCCCAAGAAGACCATCAACATCCACCCCGGTCCGTTGTACAAGTACGGCGGTCCGGGCATGTACGGCCACCACGTGCACGAAGCCGTGATGGCCACCTTCCACCAAGGCGAGCTGACCGCCAGCGCGGTCTGCATGCACTTCGTCACCGAAGAATTCGACCGAGGACCGGTCTTCTTCCACTACCCGGTCTTGATCCGCGATGACGACACCCCCGACTCCTTGGCCAAGCGCGTCAACGAAGTCGAACGGGCGTGGCAGTCGCACATGACAAACATGGTGCTCCAGGGACTGATCAGCTGGGACGGTGTCAACCCCGCCAGCCTGATCGTGCCCCCGCGGTGCGTACTCTTCCGGTAGTTCACTTCCCTCCTCTGGGGACGCAGTTCTGTGTCCCCCCTTCCCAAAAGTATTTTGTCTTAACAAACGCACTACTGTACTAGTACGCTAGTACGTGAGTATAATAAAAAAATCGTCCCAACTAATTTGGGACGATTTTATTTTAACAGTTTTACTCCTTATACCCAGTACCAGCAGGAATAAGTCGGCCGATAATTACATTTTCTTTTAGACCATTTAAATAATCTACTTTACCAGTAATTGCGGCATTAATAAGTACGCGAGCAGTTTCTTGGAACGAAGCCGAAGATAAAAAGCTTTGGGTAGAAAGTGAAACTTTGGAAACACCCAAGAATAATTCACGACCACTGGCTTCTTTTTTACCTTCTTTGCGCATTTGTTCGTTGGCCACCATTACTTGAGCTTTTTCTACAGTTTCTCCTGGCAATAATTCGGTATCGCCTGGATCTTCTACATACACACGAGAAAACATTTGTTTAATAATAATTTCTACGTGTTTATCATTTAAACGCTGACCTTGCGAAGCATAAATTGCTTTGATTTCACTAAGCACATATCTTTCTACCGCTGGTTTACCTCTTAATTCATATAATTCTTGCAAATTCACCGCGCCTTCGGTAATTTGATCGCCTTTTTGAATTTGATCGCCATTTTTCACCCAAATCTTATATCCCAATGGAACAATATATTCTTTGGTTTGTTTACCTTCAAAAGTAAGTAATAATTCTTTACCATTTATTGCTACTGTCCCAGGATAACTAGCTTTTATTTCTTCTCCAGAAGAACCTCGCACCAAGAGCACATCGTCTTTTTTTACTTTATCACCATCTTTTACTTGCAAATCATCTTGAGCATTAACTTTAAATTTGGCTTCTTCGGTTCCTTCAAAATGAACTTTAATAATTTTTTGTCCACGACGACCTTCAAAAATTTTACGTCCAGTTGGACCGGTAATTACTTTACCATCAGCATCTTCAATTTCTACTGTGCCCGAAACTTCAGTTAAAACAGATTGACGTTTTGGGGGACGAGCTTCAAAAAGTTCTTCTACACGAGGCAAACCTTGGGTAATATCACCACCACCGGCTACACCACCCAAATGGAAGGTACGCATGGTAAGCTGAGTGCCCGGTTCACCAATGGATTGGGCAGCGATTGTACCTACGGCAATACCTTTTTCTACCAAACGATTATAACCTAAGTCAAAGCCATAACATTTTTGGCAAACACCTTTTGGCAATCGGCATTTGGAAACTGAGCGAACATGCACTTCCTCAATATTATTTTCATTAATTTTTCTGGCAATTTCTTCGGTAACAATTTCATCTTTTTTAATAATTATTTTGTTACCAACTTTTACATCGGCCAACACAAATCTACCTTGTACTCTTTCGGATAATTTTTCTCCCATTTCTTCTGATTGTTTTTTGGTAAATATTTGACCTTCATCTTCGCCACAATCTTCGGCCAAAACTACTACATCTTGGGCTACATCTACCAAACGGCGGGTTAAGTAACCAGCGTTGGCAGTACGAAGAGCAGTATCGGACAAACCTTTTCTAGTACCATGAGAAGAAATAAAGAATTCAAGTACATCAAAACCTTCTTTAAAGTTGCCTTTTACTGGCAATTCAATAATTTCTCCAGAAGGAGAAGCTACCAAGCCTTTCATACCAATGGTTTGGCCAAGCTGACCCCAAGAACCACGAGCCCCAGAATCAATCATGGCAAAAGCTGGGCCGTCTTTATCCAAAGCTTCTTTGTTGTGTCCAACTACTCGATCTTTTACCGTAGTCCAAATTTCCAAAACTTTGGAATGACGTTCACTGTCTGTAAGCAAACCGTCTTTGTATTGATCTTGCACTTGCAATACCAAGGCGTCACCTTCTACTAAAATTGCGGCTTTTTCGGGGATTCTACCAAAATCGTCCATGCCCAATGAATAACCAGATTTGGTTACATATTTAAAACCTAAATCTTTCATCTTGTCCAAGACAAAGGCGGTTTCTTGTTGGCCATAAAATTCCAACAATAATTGAATGATATTGGCCAAATGTTTTTTGGTAATCGCTTCATTATAAAATGGTAAACGCTCTGGCAAAATTTCGTTGAAGAAAATTCTACCCAAAGAAGTTTCAATAATTGATTCTTGACCTTCGGGAAATTTACTTAAATCATCAAAACGAACTTTGATTCTGTCTTTCAAAGAAATTTTACGTGTTTGGTAAGCATAACGAGCTTCTTTTAATCCAGAGAAATATTTTTTCACTTCACCTTTGTCATCTTCACGATATTTGGTTAAATAATAACAACCCAAAGCAATATCTTGTTGTGGAGTAATTACTGGAGCGCCCGTAGCTGGTTTTAAAAGATTTTTTTCTGCAGCCATTAAATGTTCTGCTTCCCATTTGGCTTCTTCGGTTAATGGCAAATGTACGGCCATTTGATCGCCGTCGAAGTCAGCATTAAAAGCTGGACAAACAAGCGGATGCAAATTAATTGCTTTTCCTTCTACCAAATGAGGACGGAATGCTTGAATACCCAAACGATGCAAAGTTGGAGCACGATTTAACAGTACTCTAGTTTTGCCAATTAATTCTTCCAAAATATCCCAAACTTCTGGAGCATTGGTTTCGATAAAACGACTAGCACTGCGCACGTTGTGGGCTAATTCACGTTTAATAATTTCGGCCATCACAAATGGTTTGAATAATTCCAAAGCCATACGCTTAGGAATACCACATTGATCAATATGTAATTTTGGTCCAACCACAATTACCGAACGACCAGAATAGTCCACGCGTTTACCAAGCAAGTTTTGACGGAAACGACCTTGTTTACCTTTTAAGATGTCGGCCAAAGAACGTAATTGTCTTTTTTGCCCGGTAGAAGCAGTTACAGTTTTACTAGCCCGAGCATTGTTGTCGATTAGGGCGTCAACTGCTTCTTGCAACATTCTTTTTTCATTACGACAAATTACTTCTGGAGCATTAAGTTCTAACAAACGACGTAAACGATTATTACGGTTGATTACCCGACGATACAAATCATTTAAATCAGAAGTCGCAAAACGTCCACCATCTAATGCTACCATTGGACGCAAATCTGGCGGCACCACTGGAATAGTAGTCAGGATCATCCATTCAGGACGAATATCATTTTTATGCAAACTCTTTAAAAGTTTTACCCGACGCACCAAGCGGTCACGTTTGGCTCCTTTGGTTTTTAAAGTTTCTGCTTCTAAATTTTTGATTGTTTCAGCCAAATTTAATCTTTCGAGTAAACGACGTACAGCCTCGGCCCCAATTTCCGCATCAAACAAATGACCAAAACGTAAAGCTAATTCTTGATAACGATTTTCCGAAATAATTTTTAAAATTTGCAAATCATGTAAATCAGTTTCTGCTTGAGAAAAATCATCTTCCAAAGATTGTAATTTACGATCTCGTTCTTTGGCAATTTCTTCCAAAACAGCATGGCCTTTTTTCTGTTCATTGGCTTGGGCAATTTCTGTTTCTGTTTCTTTTAAAATTTGTTTTTTCTTGGACTTATATTCTTGCTTTAATAATTCGTGTGTTTCTTTTTTGGCATCTTCGTGTACTTTGGTGATAATAAAAGAAGCAAAATAAATTACTTTTTCCAAAGACTGAATAGATAGATCTAAAATTAAACCGACTTTAGAAGGAATGGAACGTAAAAACCAAATATGCGAAACAGCAGTGCAAAGTTCAATGTGTCCCATTCTTTGACGACGAACCAACGAATGAGTAACTTCTACTCCACACTTATCGCAGATAATTCCTTTATAACGAATTTTTTTGTACTTTCCACAGTAACATTCCCAATCTTTGGTCGGTCCAAAAATTTCTTCGGCAAACAAACCACCTTTTTCTGGTTTTTGCGTACGATAGTTAATAGTTTCCGGCTTATTTACTTCGCCATAAGACCAAGCGCGAATAACTTCGGGAGAAGCTACTCTTAAACGCAAGGCATCAAATTCCATTGAATGTAGAGAATCACGTGTCATAAATTTATAGAATAATAATTGATAATTAAAGTATTAAATTATTCTTCAACTGTTTCTGTCTTTACTCTTTCACGATTCTCTTCTTCGGGCTTCTTGATTGATTCTTCTTCGCTTACTGCCCGAAAAGTGCCATCTTGATTTCTAGACAAAAGTTCTACATCCAGTGCCAAACCTTTCAATTCTCTAACCAACACATTGAATGATTCTGGTAAATTAACCCGGGTAATTTTTTCACCCTTAATAATCGCTTCATAAGCTTTGGAACGTCCGGGTACATCATCGGATTTGATAGTTAAAATTTCTTGTAAAGTATGGGCGGCGCCATATGCTTCTAAGGCCCACACTTCCATTTCTCCAAAACGCTGTCCACCAAATTGGGCTTTGCCACCCAAAGGTTGTTGAGTAATTAAACTGTATGGACCAATTGAACGTTGGTGAATTTTGTCTTCTACCATGTGGTTTAATTTGAGCATGTAAGGATAACCCACAGTAGTTTTGTGATCAAATGGTTCACCAGTACGGCCGTCACAAAGTTGTAATTGACCACTAGCTGGAAAACCAGCTTTAACTAATTCGGCTTTAATTTGTTCTTCGGTAACTCCATTTAAAGTAGGGGTAGCGGCTTTGTATCCCAAAGCATTGGCTGCCAAACCCAAATGGGTTTCTAGCAATTGCCCCAAATTCATACGAGAAATAACACCCAAAGGAGATAAAATAATATCTACTGGGGTACCATCTTCCAAAAATGGCATATCGGCTACTGGCACTACTTTGGAAATAACACCTTTGTTTCCATGACGGCCAGCCATTTTGTCACCCACTTGAATTTTGCGCAAATCAGCCACGGTAATTTGTACTTGTTTAATTACGCCTGGCTGTAATTTGTCACCATTTTCGGCCGAGAAAATTTTAATATCAATTACTTTACCATGTTCACCATGTTCCAAATAAAGTGAGGAATCACGTACATCTCGGGCTTTTTCTCCAAAGATGGCGCGAAGTAATCGTTCTTCAGGAGATAATTCAGTTTCACCCTTTGGCGTAATTTTACCTACCAAAATATCTCCAGATTGAACTTCGGCACCAATACGCACAATTCCTTCGGCATCCAAATTTTTTAATTTTTCTTCAGAAACATTTGGAATGTCGGCAGTTACTACTTCTGGTCCTAATTTTGTTTCACGTACATCAATTTTATAATCTTCGATATGAACCGAAGTATATTTGTCTTTTTGTACCAAACGTTCGGAAACAATTACCGCATCTTCGTAGTTAAAACCATCCCACACCATATAAGCAACCAAAACATTCTGCCCCAAGGCCAATTCACCTTGATCTGTAGATGGGCCATCACAAATTGGTTGACCTTTTTTAACTTTATCACCCAAATTTACCAATGGACGTTGGTCTATACAACTAGAAGCGTTGGAACGAACAAATTTGTTTAAACGATATTTTTTAATTTCACCTTTTTTATTGGTAATTTCTATTCGCATGCCATCTACATAAGTTGCTTCGCCATCACAATCACTAAGCAACACATGACCACTATTTTCGGCGGCTTTGCCTTCGATGCCAGTACCAACCAAAGGAGCTTCGGGACAAATACAAGGCACTGCTTGGCGTTGCATGTTTGAACCCATCAAAGCGCGAGTAGCATCATCGTGTTCCAAAAATGGAATACAAGAAGTAGCAATACTTAAAATTTGATTGGAAGCCACATCCATGTAATCAATATTTTCTACTTCAGTTACTCCTGGCTCACCTTTAATACGAGCTGGAACTCTTACGCCCAAAATATAACCATCTTTGTCAACAACAGTATTAGCACTTACAGTAATTATTCTTTCTTCTTGAAAAGAATTTAAATAAACAACTTCATTGGTAACTTTTGGTTTTTTACCTTTTTCTTGAGCCACTTTTCGGTAAGGTGTTTCCAAAAAGCCAAAACTATTTACTTTGGCAAAACTAGCCAAATGACCAACCAAGCCAATATTTGGACCTTCGGGGGTAGCAATTGGGCAAATTCTACCATAGTGAGTGGTGTGAACGTCCCGAACTTCAAAGCCAGCACGATCACGGGACAAACCTCCGGGTCCCAAGGCCGAAACACGACGTTTATGTTCCAATTCAGACAAAGGATTTATTTGATCCATAAACTGGGATAATTGGGAACTCATAAAAAATTCATGAACAGCACCAATTACCGGACGAGCATTGATAAGACGATTTGGACTTAAACTTTCCAATTCATAAGTACTCATTCTGTCTTTTACAATACGTTCCATTCTGGCCATACCCACGCGAAAACGATTTTGTACCAATTCACCAACCGCGCGCAAACGTCGATTTCCCAAATGATCAATATCATCTGGTTCTTCTTGAGTAACATTCAAACGCACTACTTCTTTTAAAACTAATAATATTTTTTCTAAAGATAACACTCTTTCTTCTTTCTTTTCATAATCATCTTCTTTTAAATTCAATTCAAATTTAGTATTAAATTTGTAAACACCTACACGTCCCAAATCATAACGGTCAAAATTAAAAAACATGGCATGAATTAAACTCTTGGCATTGTCGGAAGTAGCCAAATCACCTGGGCGAATACGACGATAAACTTCAATCAAACCATCATCTTCATTTCTAGCGGCATCTTTTTTTAGAGTCGCTTCTACATAATCAACATTGGGATGACTATTTACATCTTTAAAAGCTTTAATAATATCTTCGTCATTACCCATACCAAAAGCGCGAAGCAAAGATGTGGCTGCTACTTTTCTTTTGCGGTCTACTTTAATCCAAACGACATTATTTAAATCAGTTTCAATTTCAATCCAGGCTCCACGATTAGGAATAATTTTTGCTCCATAATAACGGCGACCACGTACATTCTCGGCAGTAAAGAAAGCGCCGGCACTACGAATAAGCTGGGCCACCACACAACGTTCAATACCGTTTACCACAAAAGTTCCGCGAGGAGTCATTACTGGAATATCACCCAAATAAATTTCTTGGGTGTCACTCTTACTAGTGCGCTTATTAATTAATTTGGCATTTACCCGGAGTGGCGCTTCATAGGTAATATTTTTTTCACGACAAGTTACTTCATCAAATTTTGGTTCATCAATATAATAATCTTCAAAATACAATTCCAAATCACGGCCAGTAAAATCAGTAATTGGAGAAATTTCTTCAAACAATTCTCGCACGCCATTTTTTACAAACCAGTTATAAGAATCCTTTTGGATTTGAATTAAATCTGGCAAAGGTATGGCTTCGCGTTTATCGGTAAAGAACTGACGTTCTTTTATTTTTAAAGGCTGACGTTTGAAAATTGGCATATAAATAAAATTATTTTAAAAAATTATTTTTTAGATAACAAAAAATTTCCTTTATTAAGGAAGCTCAAAAATATTATTTATTGTCGAAGTATTTTTTCCAACATGCTGTAGGTACTTACCCGAAAACCCTTTAAATTAGGTATTTTTGAGTACGACACCCCAGGTTTTCAAGTTCAGACAAATTGCTAATCAAATGTGTCCCTGAGAGAAAAGTGACAACAGTATACCTCATAAAAAAAGAACTGTCAAATTAAAGGAGTGGATAACACCTTCTTGACAAAAAGGCAAATTTGTGCTATAATACGCCGTTAGTATATAAAATATTTTTATAGTTGTAAATCGCTTAATTTAGCCAAATTTTTTGCTAAAATAAGCGGTTAACCACTGCCCCATTGGGGCTGAAAGGCAATCATGAACCGCATGATCCTTATCGCCCTGTGGGCGATGGTGCTAAATCTCTCAGGCTGTGTCCTCATGATGCGTGGGCCAGCGTCCGACAGAGAGAAGGCCTGGGAAGACTACCAGGCCGGACAGAAGCAGTCGGCCGCCGAAGCCGAACGCAACTCCGACGTGGATGGGGACAACATCCCCGACCGCATCGACAACTGCCCATTGGTGCGGACCTTCAACCACGACCAACGCGACTTCGACAAGGACGGTGTGGGCGACGTCTGCGACAACTGCCCCGAGAAACCAAACTCGGACCAGACCGACGTCGACAAGGACGGTAGTGGTGATGTCTGCGACCCCACCCCCAACTGCAGTCACAAGCTCTTCAACTGCGGGCGTTGAACCCCACCAGGCCACTCCCGGCCGACCACCCCCCAAGGATGATCGGCACTGAACCCTCGGTTCCGATCTCCAGAATACATTTATATTTAGATAAGTGTGTTGTGGAGAACCGAGGGTTAATATAAAACACTCTGCTAATTAGCGGAGTGTTTTTTAATCCTCCTCTTACCAAGAGGAGGTGCCCGCCCAGGGCGGACGGTGGAGTTGCCGGAGTTTGTGCAAGCCTCGGCAAACTCCCCCCGCCTGCCTTGACGGCATGTCGGGCAGGCCTACCCCCTCCCTGCCTACCGGCAGGCAGGTTGGGAAAGAGGGGGACAGCGACGACGTTCAATCACTCGTTCACGCGCACACAAACACATTTCGTAATCCTCCCCTTGTAGGGGGAGAAAAAAACCGTCCCGCAGGTTGCGGGACGGTTTTACTTTATAGACTTTATAAACTTTACTTCGACACAAATCCCATTAAACCAGCAACTCTAGCTTGTTTAATAGCATTAGCAACTTTACGTTGGTGGAGTGCACACAAACCACTGCGACGTTGAGGAGCAATCTTTAAATAAGAGGAAACAAAACGACGTAATAATTGTACATCTTTGTAATCTACTGCTGTTTGTTTATTTACACAATAATGACAATATCTTACTATGGGTTTTGCATTTTCTTTGTTATTGTTGTACATCATAATTTTTAAAATGGAATATCTTCAACTTTAATTTCTTCTTCTACTACTTCATCGGCAGAAATAGTTGGCAAAGCTGGTTCTGAATAATCTACTTTGGCAACTGGGCGATTACCGGTTTCGGTCCCGCGTGGACCGTCAAGCATAATCATATTATCTACCACAATTTCGGTACGATAACGTTTTACACCGTCCTGACCTGTCCAATCTCTGGTTTCCAATCTTCCTTCCACATACAAACGACGTCCTTTGCTTAAATATTGACCAGCAATCTCGGCTAATTTACCCCAAAGCACACAATTATGGAATTCAGTTTTTTCTTCTTTGGCGCCAGTGCCAGCATTTGTCCAAACTCTATTGGTAGCTAGGCCAATAGTGGCCACACTCTTTCCGTTGGGAGTAGTTTTTAATTCTGGATCGCGGGTCAAACGCCCGAGAATAGTTGCTCTATTCAAATCCATATATTTTAAATTAATAATTACGGTAATTATTATACATTATCCAAACCAATGTCCAAAATCTCATCCAATTTTTTATCAATATCATCCAAATTAATTTTTTTCTTTTCTTCTTTTTTGGCACTAGCTTTTTTTACTGGAGCTGCTGCTAATTTTTGTTGTTCTTCGGAAACAATTACTTCTACTTTCTTTTCTTCTTGCACCACCTTTTCTTCTGTTACTACAGAAGCAACTGGCTGATTGTAATGTATTGGTTCATTTTCAGTTTCTGATCGCTTGTTGTCTTCGCCAATTATCAAAGCACCAAAATTAATTTTTTTGTTTGCTTTAACATTTTGCTGTCTTATTACTGCTCGTAATAATTCGGACATCAAACGAAATTTATTTTCAATGATTTTTACTTGTACAGTATCAGCCGAAAAAAAGGCTAATTGAAAATAACCATAACGAATGTGTTTAATAGGATAAGCTAAACGTCTTTTTTCTATTTCGCCCATCTCAAATTCAACACCGCCATTTTCGGTTACCACAGCTTTTACTTTTTCCGCCTCGGCATTTACTTCATTTTCTGCCAAAGTACCTGGAAAAACAACTAATAATTCGTATTTTTTCATAATTTACTTAAAAAATTTCTTTGTCCCGATCGACCAGGACTTATAAAATTTGCTTCTGGAGCTTCATTATAATAACAAAATAAAATGAATCTGTCAACCCCCTAAACATCGCTTTTGTCTACCTTTCAGACATCATCCTAGCCAAACGCAAATCATTGTAAGAATACTCTCCACCAAACCTGGCAAAAACTGGGGCTAATTTTTCTGTACCCAATTTCGCAAAAACTTCTTGAATACGTGGCAAAGCGTGCAATAATGGTGCGGAAATTAATGATTTTAAATCTGCTCGATTAATCTTTCCTTTTGTAACTAATTTTTCAATGTGACTTAAAATTGTTTGTTCCGTAAGCCCACGTTCTTTGGCAATTTCGGCAATTTTTTTGCCACTCTGCCATAATTTTAATGTTTCATTGTGCGTCTCTCCTTTTTTATTATTTTTTTTAACTTTTTCTGTTATCTCTTCTGCATTTTCTCTGCCTCCCGAAGCCAAAATAAAATTTCTTTGCATAGTTTTTAATTCTTCGGGTAACATACTAATAAAAGCATTTTCTATTACCTCGGAATCCAAACGCATTGCCTTATCTTTAAGTAAAACTTCGGGGTGCACTTGAAAAGTTTGCTCATTCCAACCCAAAAGATGTAGACCTGTTAAACGACGCACACGCGACAAGGCCACATAACCCTGGCCATATTCAAAAACAGCACTCAAATCCATTACTGCTTCATCCAAACTCATGCCTTGGCTTTTGTGTACAGTAATGGCCCAAGCCAAACGTAAAGGAAATTGAGTAATTGACGCTTTAAGACGTCCATTTTCTTCAATCGTCCAATCCATTGGTGTTACTTCAATTCTTTTGCCATCTTTAGTGCGCACAATTGGCTGGTTACTGCCCTTACCAAAACTTTCCACACGACCCAAAGTACCATTTACAAAACCTTCACGCAAATTATTTTTGGTAAACATTACTACTGCCCCAATTTTTAAACAAAGTCGTTCGGGCGACAAACAACCTTTTTGCAAAGTTTCTACCAAGGGCCTAGCTCCATATGAATGAGCAATAAATTCTTTTTCTTCTCCAGAAATTTTTGCCAATTCTTCTTCATTTACTTTATCTACATTCACATTGTGTGAAAATAATTTCGGTACGCCTTTTGGCGCCAGGTGTGCTTCGGTCTGACGTTTAATTAAATGCTGTAAATGTTGATCATTAAAAACATTATGCCGAATAGCCGACAAAACTTCCAAAAATTTATCATCATCTTGACGAAATTGTTCGGTTAAATAACAAATAAATAAATTAGCTTGGTTCCAAACCGAAGAATGAAAAGCAAAACGTGACTTTGGTTCATTAAACAATTTTTCTTGTTCGTCATTATTTTCTTTATTTCTCACCACTGGTGGCAATTGAAAAAAATCACCCACAAAAATAACTTGCAGTCCCCCAAAAGGCAAGGTGTTATCTTTTATTTCTCGGCAAACTGCCTCTACTGTAGCCACCATTTCTGGCCCAAGCATAGAAATTTCGTCAATAATCAAAACTTTAGCTCGGCTAATGCGTTTATTTAAATATTCAGTAAAAGCCAACTTGTCTAATTCGTATTTGCTTAATCTGGTTTTAATTCCCAGCCCGCTCCAAGAATGAATGGTCATGCCACCCAAATGCGTGGCCGCAATGCCCGTAGAAGCGGTAACGGCTGGCTCAATTCCTCGTGCACGCAAATAAGAAACATACCGATTAATGGTATGTGTTTTGCCCGAGCCTGGCTCACCCGTTAAAAAAACATTGGCACCGGTTTTTAAAATTTCTAATGCTGTTTCTTGAAGCATAAAACATTCTTTTTCTTACATTCTATCACATTCCGCTCCACTCTGCTATTCCCCCACCACCCGTCTTCCTTCTTTAAGTTTGGAATGTTGTTTTTTGCCTGCCAATCTTTTGAGTTTGGAAGAATAAGTTGGTTTGGTTGGCCGACGTTTTTTGGGTACGAGTAAGGCAATATTTACCAATGTTTGCAAACGAGCAATAGCTTGAAGACGATTTTGAATTTGTGATCTTTCTTCTTCTGCTGTGATAACTATTTCATCAAGACTATTTAATCGGCCAACTAATTTGTTTCTGATTCTATTTTTTTCGGCATAATTAAAAACTGCTGAGTTGCCCACTTGCCAACGCAAAACAACTTTGGTAGAAGTTTTATTTACATTTTGCCCACCCGCGCCAGATGACCGGGCAAAAGTAAATTTAATTTCTGATTCGGGAATTTGTTTTTTAAAAACTAGAGACATAATAACTTATAACTAATTTTTACAAAACAATTAAAACCTGCCCAAATCCAATTCTTGGTTAAATTTAATCTCTTTTACAAAATCTGGCATATGACTAATCAAAATAATTGCTCCCTCAAAATTATTTATCGCCTGGGCAATTATTTGTATATGACGAAAATTAATATGGTTAGTTGGCTCATCCAAAATCAAAAGGCCAGGTTTCATGGATACCAAACGAGCAAAAGACAACAAACCTTTTTGTCCTTCGGATAAATGCGAAATTTTTAAACCCATTAGTTCACCGGTAATCAAAAAACCCGCAGCAATTGCGCGCATTTGCTGGATGTCTAGTCCATCGGCCAAAACACTTTGCAAAGAATCAAATACAGTTTGCTCATAATCCAAGGTAGCAAAATCTTGACTATAATAACCCACGCGCGTATTTTCCAAAATAGTTGCGCCCTCACTTTCTTTATTTACCAAATTTCGGAGTAGTGTACTCTTGCCAATGCCGTTTGGTCCAGAAATCAAAAGCCTGTCTTTTTGTCGTAAAACAATCTCTACTTCTTTTACCACTGGTTCATGATTTTTAATTATTTTTACCGATTTGATAGTTACAATATCCCCCACAATTCCCTGCGCTGGAATACTAAATTCCCGAATAGTTTTGTCTTCACGCCGTACTTCTACTTTATTTTCTTCCATTTCTTGTACTTCTTCCTTTAATTTACTAGCTAGTTTGCGCATCTTGCCACCTTTGTGAGCAAAAAAGTTTACCTTTTCTTTGTTGTCCAAAATTTCTTTTTCCAATTGCGCATTCTTTTTTATTTCGCGTTCAATACGATTTTGTATTTCTTCTACTACCGAATAATAATCACCAACATAAGTTTCCACTTTTTTGGTAAAAACATCCAAATAAATTACTCCTTCGGTAAAACAATTCAAAAAATCAGCATCATGAGAAATTACCAACACGGTTTTTTCGTACATTACCAAAAATTGTATTAAATGATCAATGCCATCTTTATCCAAATTATTTGTTGGTTCATCCAATAACAAAATATCGGGATTTTGGATTAAAGCAAAAGCTAATAAAATTCGTGCTTGTTGCCCACCCGATAATTCCCCTACTTTTCTGTCCAAGGGCACAGTCAAATTTACCGCAATCATTACTTTGTTTATTTGGCTTTTAATATTTCCTGGCACTGGTGTGAAAGCTTTGGAAAAATATTGTGCCAAAGTTAAATTAAGATCTTCACGACCAATTACCTGAGAAGCAGTGGCAATGGTGGCATTATTGGTAATAAAAACATTGCCTTTTGTTGGTTTTAATTCACCTTTAATTAATTTAAAAATTGTACTTTTTCCCGCACCATTTTGGCCCATTAAAGTAATTTTAGCATTTTTGTGTATACCAAAACCTACCTCATCCAAGATTGGCTTTTTTTCGGCATAACCAAAAGTTAAATTATCAAATCTTAAAATTACTTCTTCGGCCATATTTTATAAATAACTGAAATATTATTTTATCACAATTTTACCTAATTGTCAATGTAAGATAAAAACAAAAAACCACCTATTTCTAGATGATCTTTCGACTGTTCCCGACTGTTCCTCCGGTATCGTGCAGTCGGGGGCTTCCCCCTTGGTGAAAGAACGGCGGCGAACGAGCAACCATGGTGGTCCTCCTAGCGGACGATGTGCCAGACGAAGTAGAACTCCATGACCTCGCTGGCGGGGGTGGCCTGGTGGAGATAGAGATCCACCGACTTCCCCAGCCCCCGGTGTTTCTGGGCTTCTTCCAGTGTCCGGGCAATAGCCAGTTGGGGGTGCCCGTTGGCGCTGGGGCTGTCCCTGTACTCCAAGAGGATCTTGAAGAGCCAGCCTGCCTGGGCGACCGAGTGTCGCCGGGTGACTCTCTGTCCGAGCAAGAAATTGTTGAGAGCCTCGAGCGACTGCGCGAGCGCTTCCGACGTGGAAGCATCCAGGGTGAATTTCTTGAGATCGTCCATGATTGCCTAACTTGGTGATGGTTCAAGTTATTTTTACTCCAAAAATTCTTTTTTGTCAACCTTGCTTCCTAACCTTTTTGTTATAAATATGTTATAATATTTATATAAATAATCTCTAGTCTTTCTTTTTATGTTACCTGAGAAAATTCTTAAACAATTATTAACCAAAAAATTCAAAATTTCTGAAACTGATTTTAAAGCTAACGCGGAAAAAGCCAAAAAACTAAACAAAGATATTGAACAACTTTTGCTTGACGATGGTACAGTCGACGAAATGGAACTATATACGGCAGCGGCAGAAATCTTTGAAGTACCAATTGTTGCTTTAAAAGGGGTAGAAATCAAAAAAGAAGTCCTTAATTTGGTACCAGCCCCATTGGCTCAAACTCACCAAGTGGTAGCTTTTAATAAAACCAATACCGAAATACACTTGGCCATGCTCGATCCCCAAGATATCCAAACTATTGAATTTTTACATCGTAAAACCGCGCTTACTCCAAAAATTTTTTTAACCACGCCCTCAGATATTAAAGAAGCTCTGCATCGCTATCATGCAGATTTAGAAAGTGATGTTTCTATTACCCAACTCAAAGACAGTGAAGAAATTGGCGAAAACGACTTAAAAAAAGCAGCCGAAGAAATGCCAATTATAAATATTGTAAACAGCACTTTGGAGCATGCCGTGTACGAAGGCGCCTCTGATATTCATATTGAACCCACAGAAAAAGAAGTTACTGTGCGCTATCGCGTGGATGGTATTTTAAAAAATGTCATGACTTTGCCCAAAACAGTGGCCGGGGGAATTGTTGCTCGTATCAAAGTTTTGTCCAATTTAAAATTGGACGAACACATGAAACCCCAAGATGGCCGTTTTAAAATTCAAATTCAAGAAGAAAAATTATCTTTTCGTGTTTCTATTATTCCAGTGTATGACGGTGAAAAGGTTGTTATGCGTTTGCTCCACGAAGGCCAAAAACCATTAAGTCTAGACCAGTTAGGATTTTTGCCAGGACCACGAAAATTGGTAGAACAAGCTATTGAAAAACCACATGGTATGATTTTGGTAACTGGGCCTACTGGTAGTGGTAAAACTACTACTCTTTATTCATTACTCGGAATCTTAAATCAACCCGATGTAAATATTTCCACTATTGAAGACCCAATTGAATACCATGTAAAAGGAATTAACCAAAGCCAGATAAATACCCAAGTTGGTTTTACTTTTGCTGTTGGACTTCGAGCATTTCTTCGCCAAGATCCAGATATTATTATGGTAGGAGAAATTCGCGATCAGGAAACCGCCGAAATTGCTATTCATGCGGCCATGACTGGTCACTTGGTACTCTCTACTTTACATACCAATGATGCGCCAACCACTTTGCCACGTTTACTAGACATGGGAATTGCACCATTTTTATTAGCTTTTACCGCTAATATTATTGTGGCTCAAAGATTGGTACGTAAAATTTGCGAAAATTGTAAAAAAGAATACCAATTACAAAAAAATGCTATTGCCGAATTAGAAAAACTTTTTGATATTAAACAAATAAAAACTTTGTTCGAAGGACAAAATATAAAATTAAATAGCAAAGAAGACAAATTGGAAAGCATTACTTTTTATCATGGCGAAGGCTGCCGTCGCTGTGGCAATAGCGGACACAAAGGCCGAATTGGTATTTATGAAATTTTGGAAATAAACAAAGACATTGCTCAAAAAATCAACGAACGTGCCAATGCTGATGTAATAAAAAAATACGCCCGTGAACAAGGTATGATTACCATGCTCGAAGATGGTTTGGTAAAAGCCAAACAAGGAATAACGACAATCGAAGAAGTCTTAAGAGTTACTCGTGAATAATATGAGTGAAAAAAGAAAACTCTCACCCCTAGAAATAAAAATTAACGCTTGGGTTACCGATCACCTAACAAGTGTTCCTTTTGTCCAAAAAATATTTTTTATTGATCATATCCGTACCATGATTCATGCCGGTTTGTCTTTAACCGAATCTTTGGAAGTACTAAACAAAGAACTAGAAAATAAAAAACTAAAAAAAGTTATTGGCCAAATAAAAGCTGGGGTAGAAGAAGGACGCCAATTTAGTGAAGTACTAGCCGAATATCCCAAAGTCTTTCCACCAATTTATGTAAAAATGATTGCCTCGGGAGAAATTTCTGGTAAATTGGAAGAATCTCTAAACCAAATAGTTATTCAGATGCAAAAAACTCAAGAATTAATGTCCAGCATTCGCGGAGCGATGATTTATCCAGCAGTTATTTTGTTTGCTATGAGTGGTATTGGGGTAATGATGGTAACAGTAGTCTTACCAAAAATGCTTGAGATGTTTAAAGAATTTGATGCAGAATTACCCACTGCTACCAAAATTTTAATGGCCATTACTGATTTTATGAGTCAGCCAAAAAATTTAATAGGTTTAATCTTGTTTATATTTTTATTTATTTTTAGTTTTGCCACCGGTTTAAAAAAATCTCCACAATTCAAAGAAATGGTTCACAAAATAAGTTTAAAATTACCAATCGCTGGAACAATAATCAAAAAAATAAATTTAGCTAGATTTTCACTTACTCTTTCCTCTCTTTTAAAAAGTACTATTCCAATTGTTGACGCCACCGACATTACTGCCGAAACTTGTGGTAATGTTTTATACAAAAAAGCTTTACACGAAGCCGCTGAAAAAATAAAAACTGGCACCCCACTTTCCGAAATTCTTGGCACCCACAGCAATCTTTTTCCACCAATGGTCACTGAGATGATTATGGTTGGTGAACGTACTGGAGAAATTGACCAATTATTAAACGAACTAGCAAACTTTTATAGTAAAGAGGTAGACAAAACCATGAAAAACTTTACCCAAATAATTGAACCAGTAATTATTTTGGTTTTAGGTGTAGCTGTGGCTGGCATGGCAGTAGCAGTAATTATGCCCATGTATACTTTGGTACAAAGTTTTTAGTGTCGCCAAAACATTATTTTTCTGCTATAATAAAGAAGCTTTAGTTAAGCTTCTTTTATGTTCAACAATCCTTTTCCTGGCGCCTTTGGACTAGATATTGGTGATTTAAGTATAAAACTCATCCAAATAGAAAACCAATCTTTCTTCAACAGCAAGCCTACTTATAATTTAAAAAACTACCGTAGTATTGAACTACCACCGGGACTAATTGTAAATGGTGAATTAGAAAAACCAGAAGAAGTACGCCGACGAATCATGCGTCTTTTAAAAGGCCGGGGCGATGAAAAACCCATCACCAGTCCTTGGGTAGTAGTTGCTTTGCCCGAAACACAGAGCTTTATAAAATTAATAAAAACCAACACTCCTGCCAAAGAATTATTTGAAGATGATATCAAAAATTTAGCCAAAAAACATATTCCTTATGACGACGATGGTAGTTATTATATCCAATGGCAAATAATGCCCGACCAAGAAAATTCCGAAGAAAAAACTAGAATTTTAATTGGTGCTGTGCCTAAAAGAATTGCCGATAATTACACTTATTTATTAGAAAGTTTAGGCTTAGGCGTGGTGGCCTTAGAAGTTGAAGCTTTATCAATAGCCCGCTCCATGATCACTGCCAACAAAGAATACGAGCAAGAGGCCCGGGGCCTATTAGATTTAGGTGCTACCCGCTCAAGTTTTATTGTTTATGACCACGACATTATTCAATTTTCTACTTCTTTACCATTTTCCGGAGAAATAATTACTACAGCCATTGCCCAACAACTACACATTACTCAAGAAGAAGCCGAAAAAATAAAAATTGAAAAAGGCTTAAGTTTTCAAAATCACACTGGTAAAGCTTGGAATATAATGCTCGAAATGACAGACAAATTAATAGATTATTTAGAAGATTCTTTCCAATTTTATTATTCTCACTTTCCCGAAGCCAACAAAATCACCCGCATTACCATGTGTGGTGGTGGTTCCAATATGGCCATGCTTGATAAAACCATTTCCAAACGCCTTAAAGTTATTGCCAGCCCTGGACATCCTTGGAAAAATCTTTTTTCAAAAAAAGAACCAAAAATAAATTATCAGGAATCTTTGGGTTGCGCCACAGCCATTGGTTTGGCACTACGCGCTGCCGACAATCCTTTTTATACCAAAGATGTTTTATAATAGAATATGATGTTCCCCCACCGCTTAAATTTACTTTCACCAGAAAAAGCTCAACATTTAAAAAGAATGGTTAATTTTCAATTTATAAAAAATTTATTAGAAATAATTTTAATTATTATCAGTCTCTGTGGAATTACTCTCTTAGGTGGACAATGGATTTTAGAAGATTATTTCAACAAAATTGCTGAACAAATTATTTCTATTAGCAGTCACTATTCCGAAACTAATCTAGACATTAAAAAAATAAACCAAACAATAAACAAAGTAGAAAAAATCCAAAATGAATATTATTCCTGGAGTAACAAAATAGTTATTATTAGTGAAAAAATTCCTCAAAATATTACCTTACAAAATTTAAGTTTGGACCAAAAAAATAAAAAACTTACTTTACAAGGCACAGCTCTTACCAGAGAAGACCTAATAAATCTTAAAAATCAATTAATTACTATTCCCTTTTTACAAACAGCCGATATCCCCCCCAGTCAATTAACCGAAAAAACTAATTTATTGTTTTCTTTGGTTGTCCTCCTAAAATAAGCTATGACCTTAAACCTCAAACAAAAAATCTTAATTGCCAATGCCTCAATTGGTTTAGTTTTGATTGTTATTATTATTTTCATTGTTTACCCTAGCATTAAAGATATTTTAAAATTAAAAAATGAAATTAATACCATTCAGGGACAACTTGAAGAACGTTATCAAAAAACCCAAAAACTTAAAAAATCTTTAAAAGAACTAAACCAAATTAAACAAGTTACCACCCAAATGGAACAAGTTTTTGTTAAACCAGGAGAAGAAATCGATTTAATTACCACTTTAGAAAAAATTGCCAATTCTCACAATATTAATCAAACAATGAACTTAAACTTGGTGGATGAAACCAAAATAAATACAGAAAGCAAAAACAAAGATGCCCGCATCTTCCCTGTTTATTACCGTCTTTCATTTTTAAACGAAGGAACATTTTTAGATCATTTGGCTTATTTAAAAGATTTAGAAGAACTTCCTTATTATGTAATTATTGAAAATATAAATTTTGAAAAAAGGAAAAACCAAATAGAAAACGAAGTAAATCCAATTAATTTGCGTTTTGATGCTATTATTTATGTGGCTACTAAATAAATTACAATCCAAACACCAACAAGAAAAAACTTATCATTCACCAGAATACCAACAATTTTTAAAATTACGCTTAATAAATATTTCGGTTTTCACTCTTTTGGGCTTAGCCACAATTTTAGGGTGTTTATTTATTTATCAAAATATTTTTCTTACTATTGGCCAAGCCGAAGAAATAATTATTGCCAAAAGCGGGCTCTCTTCATTAGAAGTAATTGATTTTACAAAATTTGAAAAGGTAGAAAAAATTTGGCAAGAAAAAATTCAAACAACAACCTCAACTAATTTTAATGATCCTTTCAATAATATTTCCTCCTCTACCGAAAAATCATTATGAATTTCCTTTTTCAATTAGGGCACCAACCTCTTATTTCCACCGCCGAAATCCAGGCGGTTTTTTCGTCATTAAAACTTAAAAATATTAAAACCCTAAAACAAAATTCCAACCAATATTTATTAATTGAAACCAACAAAAAACTAGATTCAGCAAAATTAATCAAACAGCTGGGTGGCACTATAAAAATTGCTACCGAAATTCCCCCCTTAATAAAGGGGGGCGAAGGGGGGTTGTTAACTCACCTACAAGAATACTTAATAACTAATTGCCCTACTGGTAAAATTGAATATTCTTTAAATGATCAAAGACTAGCTTTGGAACTTAAAAAAGCTTTAAAAACCAACGGTTATTCTGTACGCTACATTGAGCCAAAAAATACCGCTACTATTCTTTACAACAAATTAGTAGAGAAAAAATCGGATTTAACAGTAATCAATAAGCAAATTTTTGTTACGACCGCTCTACAGCCATTTGAAGAAATGGCTGAACGTGACTACCAAAGACCAGACAGTGATGACTTGTCTGGCATGCTACCGCCCAAGCTTGCCAAGATAATGATTAATCTCGCTTTATCCCCCTTTTACCAAGAGGGGGCAGGCCTGCCCGACATGCCGTCAAGGCAGGCGGGGGGAGTTGCCGAGGGCGCCGGGGTGATTAAAAACAAAATTCTCTTGGACCCATTTTGTGGCTCGGGTACAATATTAAATGAAGCCACTCTCATGAATTTTAATAATTTAATTGCTGCTGACATTTCGGAAAAAGCCGTTGTTGACAGTGAAAAAAATTTCCTTTGGTTAAAAGAAAAATATAATCTTAAAAATATTGGTTGCCAATTTATTATTAGTGACGCCACTCAATTAACTAAAAAAATAAAAAACAATTCTGTTACTTTAATTGTTACTGAGACTTATCTGGGCAAACCCTTAACTGGTCGTGAAAACAAAAACCAATTAGAAAAACAATTAACTGAATTAAAAAGTCTTTATTTAAAAGCTTGCCAAGAATTTTACAAAATTCTGGAACCACAAGGTGTAATAGTAATTGCTATCCCTAAATTTAAAATTGGTAATGATTGGTTAGCGATAAATTGGGAAAAAGATTTGAAAAAAATTGGTTTTGAAATTATGCCATTTAGAGTAGAGACGCAAAATTTTGCGTCTCTACTCTACCATCGACCAAATCAACATCTGGGTCGAGAAATTTATAGATTTAAAAAATCCTGATTTTAATCAGGATTTTTTATTTAATAAAGTTTTTCTATTTCTACACCAGTATAATAATGTTTTAATAATTCCACAAAATTTATACCTTCGGTTTTAGCACGATTATAAGCATCTAGTTGACTCATACCCACACCATGACCATTCATTCGTTTACCCTTGTCATATTCGCAGATTACTGGCACTAGCCAAGGTTTATTACTCCCGCCCCAAGCACTTTTCCAACTCTTGGTTGTACCACTACTATTGCCAAAATACGGTGTTACTACTACTTCGCCATCATAAGTTACCATCATTCCTTGGCTGGCTGTGGTTGCCTCTTGCACATTGGTTAAAATCTTTTCGGCATTAACACCTAGATATAACTGATCATAAGTATTGCCTACTACATCAAAAAAAGGATACTTACCACGGCTAACATAAGCATACGTGCGGGCAGCAATTAAATTAGCCTTCAAAAATTCTTGTGAAGCCGACAGACTGTTTTCGGCCATACCTCGTACATAATCTTCCAAGAGCAAATCATTTACCACATATAATTTTTTATCAACTTCACCTCGGCGATACTCCATTGCCCCACGATAAGTGTCAAAATCAACCCCTGGACCGACCCATTTTGCCGTTCTTATTAAATTTGGCACCGAAAAAACTGCTCTAGGGTTATTCACCGGTTCCAAACGAATATAATTGGTAGAAATAAATTCCAAATCGCCACCTTTAAAATTATATTTACCATCCTCATATTTAATCACCGCAAATTTTCTTGTTGGCAAAATTCCCTTTTCTTCTCCCCCACTCAAAACTTTGTAATCATCTTCATAAGAACGAAATTGAATAAAATTACTTTCAGGAGCAACCAAACCAACTCTCATTCTAGGTTCTTCCCCCAAACGCAAACTATTTATTACTTGATTTCCTGAATTATTAATTACCGAATTTTCTATTTCACCAGTCTGTACTTCTGTCCCATCAGCAGTAACAGTAAGTGGCACCAACATTGTTTCTTTAATTTTTCCTTCATCAATATTTAAAACAAACTCTGCCACGTACTCACCTTGTTTGTTAGGTAATTTAAAATAAAATTCTTTTCTCAAAAAATTTTCTGCAAGCACTTCTTGATTCTCACTTAATATTGTATCTTTATTTGCCCACGAACTATCATAAATATTTGACGAACCAGTAAGCTGATATTTTGCCCAAGTATTTTTACCTTTATTTTGCCAAGCCATTACCACTTTTATTACCTCCCCACCTACTCCACTAGCAGTTTTTTTAGTCCAAATTTGTTTATTAATTGCATAACCAGTAGCCGAATTACTAGGAGTGGTTGTTACAACTGCTTCGGAATCCTTTTTAACCAAAATTTTAGCTGGCACAACTTTAATTTTTAGAAAAAAATAACCATTCTGTACCCAAGAATAATTCTCGGCCGCCAAATAAAATTTTTCTATATATTCACCAATTTTCTCTGGAGCTTTTAAATTAATACTTAATTCACCGGTCTGCCCGGGCTTAACCACTCCACCAATTTTCCCAGTTTGATTACTACTTAGCCAATTCGAAGTAAAAAATACTGATTTTCTTTCTCGTGGTTCCATTGTATAAGCCGAGATAAAATGACTTTTAGAACCATCCCAATTTATTGAACCAACATTTTTAAATTTAATTACAATATTCTTAGTTGCCCCAGCTTCAATAACAATCGGGTCAGCCTCGTTTTGTGAAACAAATTTAGCGCTATAAGCGTTATCCTTGACTTTTACTGTGGGCTCGGCTGCCAAAACTGAGCCAATTGTAAATAAAGATAAAATTAAGCTTAAAAAGAATATTTTTTTCATAGGTATAGAGTATTATAGCACAAAAAATACTATCCAAAAAATAGTTGATACCTAAGCCAAAAAATGATAAGATATCCACATAATCAACAATATAATATGTCTACTACTCGTGCAATTGTAAAAAATACTTCTGTACAAATCATTGGCAAAATAACTTCCACTGCCTTGGGTCTTTTGGGTCTAGGATTAATGACACGCTATTTAGGCCCAGAAAAATTTGGCTGGTACATTACCACCATGTCTTTTTTGCAATTTATAGGAATTTTAATAGATTTTGGTTTAATTCCCGTTACTGCTCAAATGCTTAGCGAGCCCGAACATGATAAAAACAAATTATTTAGAAATCTAATTGGTTTTAGATTAACTAGTGCGATTATTTTTTTAGGATTAGCACCACTTTTAGCTTTGTTTTTTCCTTACCCACCACAAGTAAAAATTGCTATTGTCATCTCCACACTCACTTTTTTAAGTGTGGCCATGAACCAAGTATTTATTGGCCTTTACCAAAATAAATTACAAATGCATTTATCAGCGATTGGTGAAAATATTGGCCGAATTATTTTTACTATTGGCCTGTGGCTTTGTATTAAAAATCAAGCCAGCTTTTTAACTGTAATGTGGGTGGTAGTTTTAAATAGTTTAATCTACACCATTTGCATGTGGTTTTCGGCTAGAAAATTTACGGCTATTAGCCCGGCTTTTGATTGGAACATTTGGAAATCAATCATCAAAAAAATGTGGCCAGTGGCTATTTCCATTATCTTTAATGTTGTCTATTTACGTGGAGACACAGTGTTACTTTCCTTATTTAAAAGCCAACAAGAGGTGGGTATTTACGGGGCAGCTTACCGCGTAATTGATATTTTGGCACAAACGGCCATGATGCTTATGGGAGTAATGTTACCACTTTTATCTTATTACTGGTCAAGAAGTTTAAAAACAGAATTCCGCAAATTTTATCAGCAAGCCTTTGATGGCATGATGCTTTTTGCTGTGCCCTTAACTATTGGCACAATAATTTTGGCAGACAAAATAATGAATCTGGTAGCACCAGAATACAATGCCGGTGCTCCTTTAAAAATACTAGCTCTAGCGGTATTTGGGGTATTTTTAGGATCCATCTTTGGGCATACTGCTGTAGCTATTAACAAACAAAAACAAACTATCTGGATTTATGTTAGCGATGCGGTGCTTACTTTGGCAGGATATTTGTATTTTATTCCCAAATTTGGCATGTACGGTGCCGCTTGGATGACCGTTTTTTCCGAATTTTATGCTGGAATATTATTGTTAATAGTTATAAAACATTACACCAAAGAAAAAATTCAAACTTTAACTTTTGGAAAAATTTTATTAGCTGGAGTGTTAATGGGTTTTGCTTTAAATTATTTAATAAAACTTAATGTAATTTTGTTGGTTATAATTGGTGTTTTGGTTTACGGCCTAGTATTACTAGTCACCAAAGCAATTTCTCAAGAAACACTAAAGGAAATTCTTGCAATCAAACAAAAATAATTATGTTATTTTACTCAGTATTAATTGTTTATTCAATATTATTTACTTTCCTTACTTGGAAAAATTTTACCAATGGCTTATTTTTATTTTTTTTATTATTACCTACTTACTTAATTCGCTTAAATTTAGGATCATTACCAACCACATTATTAGAAATAATGTTTTGGATTATTCTTATAGTTTGGTTAATTAAATCAAAAAGCAAATATCAAATAGCAGATAACATAAACCAAAATAAGATTTTATTTGCAGGAATTACTTTATTTCTAATTTCTGCCACAATTTCAATTTTTACTTCTAGCAATCTTCGAGCTGCCTTGGGAGAATGGAAAGCATTTTATGTCGAGCCAATTTTAATTTTTATTATTTTAATTACTACTTTTAAAAAAATTCCCCACAAAATAATTTACGCCTTAATTGTTTCTGGATTAGTTACAGCCCTTCTCTCTATTTACCAACACTTTACTGGTTGGCAAGTGCCCTATGCTTTTTGGCAAAACCACAATACTTTTCGTGTTACAGCTTGGTATGGCTTTCCCAATGGAGTAGGGCTATTTTTGGCGCCGATTGTTCCTTTTATTATATATTTTATTATTCAAGAATGGCAAAAATTAAAACAAAAAAATTGGTTACTAATCACTAGCTATCTGTTATCTGCTATCTGCTATCTGTCGGCAATAATTTTTTCCAAAGGCACTGGCCCCTTGCTTGGGGTTCTAGCTGGAAGTGGTTTTTTATTACTAGTCTACAAAAAAACTCGTTGGCCAATTATTATCATTGGCATTGTTGGCATCGTAAGCCTTGTCAGCCTTGCAAGCCTCTCAAAGATTAAACAAGAAATATTTTTTGGCGATCGCTCCGGACAAATCCGCTTAGTAATGTGGCAAGACACCCTAAACTTTTTAAAAGATCATCCTTTGGCTGGTGCAGGCTTGACTAGTTATTCACAAAAAATTGTTCCTTACCACAGCCAAGTAAATGGTGAAAATATTGAAATTTTTCATCATCCACATAATATATTCCTCACAATGTATGTAAATTTGGGATTATTGGGATTAGTAAGTTTTCTTTTAATTATATTTTGGTTTTTCAAAACAGTAATGTCAAATATCAAATATCAGATAACAGATAACAGTGAAACAGTGCAACAATGTAACAATGTAACAATTTACCTTATCTCTTCAATGATAATTATTCTCGTGATGGGCTTGGTCGACTCTCCATATATCAAAAACGACCTGGCAATACTTTTTTGGCTTTTACCAGCTTTACTTTTAATTACCAAAAATTATGAATTGGAAAAATGAAAAACTTAAAAACCTAGCCAAAGCTTTTTCGGTGTTAAAAACGCCACACGACATTGCCAATTTTTTGCGCGATCTTTGTACCTTGGATGAATTGGAAGAAATGTCTAATCGTTGGCAAGCCGTATTACTTTTAAACCAAGGCAAGACTTATCGCGAAGTTGCCAAGATTACTAAACTCTCTACCACAACCATTACCCGCATCGCTCACTGGCTAGAACATGGCGAAGATGGCTACAAAAAAGCTTTGGAAAATTTGAGAAAATGACCGACAATTTATTTAGAAATAAATTTTTAATACCTTCAACCCGTTTGGCTGGATATGACTATAGCCAAACGGGTTATTATTTTATAACTATTTGCACCAAAAATAAATTCTGTTATTTTGGTGAAATAGTTGGTGATGAAATTGTTTTGAATGATATTGGAAAAATGGCCACAAAATATTGGTTGGAAATACCAAAACATTTTCCGTTTGTAACATTAGACGAATTTGTGATAATGCCAAATCATGTACATGGAATTATTATAATTAACAACAATCCGCCAATTGTAGAGACGCAAAATTTTGCGTCTCTACACGACAACGACAAACTTTACCACAATAAATTTGGCCCACAATCCAAAAATTTATCATCAATTATTCGCGGATTTAAAATTGGTGTATCAAAATGGGCTACAACAAACAACGTCTCATTCATCTGGCAAGCACGATTTTACGACCACATCATTCGTGACGAAATTTCGCTACACAATATTCAACAATATATTTTCAATAATCCCTCAATGTGGGACCGTGATAGAAATAATCCTGAGGGATTGTTGGTATAATAACGTTTCACTGTAGAGACGCAAAATTTTGCGTCTCTACCACGTGAAAAAACAACCTTTTTATCCACACCCCTATTTGACAACAATTTTTTCTTGTGTTAATGTAGTAATACAGTGATACAAGAATATGAAACAAAAAACCACTCAAAAATTAAACCACCACAAAATATGTCCAAAGTAGCCAACTAACTTTGTTGTTTTGCTATTTTGGACAAAAAATCACCAAGTCGGTGATTTTTTGTTTGCGATGTTCTTTTACAACTTAAGAGGAGACAAACACATGGACACAACCTACCAAAAAATGTCGGTGATTCTCCGACCAGGACTCAGAGTGGCTAATGCTATTCAAGGAAAAATCTCATTTGGACGTTGGCAACAAACCTGTCGCAAAATAGATAATGCACTTGAACTTTTAGGTTTAGTTTTGCAAAGAGATTTGGAAATCCAACAAATTGTGATTCCCTATGTGAGTGATTTTCTTGACCTACTGGACAGTAAGGTTCAACTATTACCCTACAAAGGCGTTAGTTACAACCCTTATGTGGCTCAGTTAGGGGAAAACCTTGCTCTCTTGGACTTCTTTGGCTACATAAAAAGGACTGGCTGGCGCGGTCTTGTCTTGAATGCCTCACCCTATGCGGTAGTTAATCAAAATCGTGAAGTTCCTGCCACTAAATTTACCAAACAAACAGCAAAGGAAGTTTGTCTACGATTGACTAGCTGGTTCCAAACGAGTGACACCGTCTTGGCTTGTTCAAAAACTAGAGGACGATATCTGGAAGCCATAAGTTTGTCACTTTTTCCACAAAAGAATAAACCAATTGTCATCGATGCTAATGATTTGTGGCTTAGTGAAAGATATCAACTCTCTTTGCAAGAAGCTATTCAATACTGTAGCGAAGCAAATGATGGGGAAATAATCTCTATCAAAAATTATGCCAACTATAATCGTTACGACACCGAATACCAACGCTGGTACTCAATTCTAGTATTAGCCGAAGTAATTTATCTCTATGATGTCTTCGGTGTTAATATAAAAATCGGACCAACTACTGAAAGCAATTTCGATGATCTTATTCGTCAGGTTATGAAAAAAAGAGGGAGCCAATTTGCTTTTGTCTGTTACGATCGCCAGGTAGAAAAAGTGGTTTCAATTGCTGATAGAATTTCTTTTACTGATTCATCATTGATGGTCAGTGAGAAATTTAATCGGCAACCAATGCTGGAATCTTGGTTACGAGAAATTATCAATCCATTTGGTTTGAGTGGAACCACCTTGGAAAAAACTATCAAAGTGTTGCGTCGTGTGAACGAAATCTACCCAAAAGTTGAGGTGCCTCAACTTAATGAAGGGGGATTTCTTAATGCATTCCCATTTGGTGAATGCGACTAAAGGAGGAAAACATGTTGCAAAGAGTGAAAGAACGGTGTACTGCCTGCCATGGTAGTGGTCATTTATACTATCTCGGAAGGATATACGACTGTCCAAGATGCAATAGCCTGGGTTATCAAGTCTTGGAAATTTCTTTTGTCACTTGTTCGGATTGCAGTGGTACAGGTAGACAACGGGATATACCAATCTACTCTTGCCACACCTGTAGAGGTACAGGCACGGTGACTCTGTAAATTACAGAGCATCACTAAACTTGTTCTTTAAAAATCAAAGGCGTCCCGAACACATTCGGGACGCCTCAATTCTTTTTAATTTATTTTTACTTCAACATCTCTTTCAAATACTGCCCCGTGTAACTCTTTTTAACTTTTGCTACATCTTTGGGTGTGCCTTGAGCAACAATTTCTCCACCACCTTTACCACCTTCGGGCCCCAAATCAATAATCCAATCCGCACATTTAATTACATCTAGATTGTGTTCAATAATCAAAACCGTGTTACCTTTGTCTACTAGTTGATTTAACACTTGTAACAAACGTTTAATATCGGCAAAATGTAAACCAGTAGTTGGTTCATCCAAAATATACAAAGTCTTGCCAGTAGCACGACGCGATAATTCGGTAGCCAATTTTACCCGTTGAGCTTCACCACCAGACAAGGTAGTGGCCGATTGCCCCAAATGAATGTAACTTAAACCCACATCACGTAAAATCTGCATTTTGTCGGCAATTGGTGGCACATCGTGAAAAAATTTATAAGCTTCTTCCACTGTTAAATTCAAAACATCGGCAATATCTTTTCCATGATAATGAATTTCCAAGGCTTCTTTATTATATCTTTTACCGCTACATTCCGGACATTCTACAAATACATCCGACAAAAATTGCATAGGAATTCGCACATAGCCCTCGCCCGCGCAAGCTTCGCAACGCCCACCACCTTTTACATTAAAACTAAATTTACCAGCATCATAACCGCGCATTCTGGCTTCGGGCACAGCCGTAAACAAATCACGAATATAACTAAATATTCCCGTATAAGTGGCCGGATTGGAACGAGGAGTACGGCCAATGGGCGCTTGATCAATTTCAATTACTTTATCAATATTGCTTAAACCTTTTAAAGCTTTATGTTCGGCAGGTTCGGCTTTGGCGCGATAAAAATATTGGCTAAGAGCTTTGCCTAAAATTTCCGAAATTAAAGTAGATTTACCAGACCCCGAAACACCAGTTAAACAAACTAATTTCCCCAAAGGAATATCTACATCAATATTTTTAAGGTTAAAGGCTTTGGCGCCAATAATACTTAAAAATTTATTATTGCCTTTGTGTAATTTTTTAGGTAGCTCAATTTCTTCACGCCCAGTTAAAAAAGCTCCGGTTAAAGAATTTTTATTCTTTTTAATTTGTTGCAAATTACCTTCGGCCACAATATGCCCACCATACTCACCTGCTCCCGGGCCAACATCCACAATATAATCTGCAGCTTTTATCATGGCTCCATCGTGTTCTACTACAATTACCGTATTACCCAAATCACGTAAGTTTTTTAAAGTAGAAATTAATTTATCATTATCTCGAGAATGAAGTCCGATTGATGGTTCATCCAAAATATAAATTACTCCGGTTAAACCTGTAGATAATTGAGTGGACAACCGCACCCGTTGCGCTTCACCACCAGCCAAAGTGTTTACCGAACGATCCAAAGTTAAATAATGCAAACCAACTTCTAATAAATTACTCAAACGTTTATCAATTTCTTTTAAAATTGCCATGGTTACCGCCAACTGTTGTTTGTTCAAAGTTAAATTATTTTTATTTTTACCACTAACAATACCCGCAAAAAACTCTCTGCCTTCGGACACACTCATTTCTACTACTTCAGCAATGCTTAAATCCAAAAACTTAACAAACAAAGATTCTGCCTTTAAACGTCGACCATTGCAAACAGAACAAACCTTTTCTCGCATGTAATTTTCTATTTCTTTGCGTATATAATCAGAATCAGTTTCGGCATGACGACTAGCTAAATTACTCACAATGCCCTCAAAATTTACTTTTTTGCCTTCCACTTCATACAACTCACCATCGGTGCCATAAAAAAGCAAATCCATTACTTTTTTGGATAAATCTTTTACCGGAGTATCCACAGAAAAATTATGAGTTTTGGCCACGGCCGCCAATAATTTTTGATAATAATTTTGATTACCCACAATTCTGGTCCAAGGCTGGATTGCCCCTTCGGCCAAAGTAAGCCGTGAATTGGGTATTACCAACTCGGTGTCTACTTCCAAAGTCCGACCCAAACCCGTACAACGAGCACAAGCACCATAGGGACTATTAAAACTAAAAGTCCGTGGTTCTATTTTTTCAAATTTCCGTCCACAACGAGCACACTTGGCTACCAAAGAATAATTATATTCTTCACCAGCTTCGGTAACTGCCAATAAATAACCATTACTTAAATCAAGCGTTTTAATTACTAAATTTGCTGGATCATGTTTTTTAATATCTTCAATTTTACCAATCAAAATTTCAATAGTATATTTTTTATCTGGCAAAAATTTATACTTACCAACTTCGGCTAACTTCATTAACACCCCATTCAAACGGAGCAACTCATAACCAGTTTGTTCCAAATGATTTAGTAATTCTTTTGGTTTAACTGTTTGTTCAATAATCGTGGGGGCAAATATAGACAGTCCTGTTCCCTGACGAACAATTTTTCTTACTTCTTCAATAATTTCTCCTTCACTATAAGCTCTTACGGCTAATTTACAATCCGGACAATATTGTGTACCCACCCGAGAAAAAAGCAAACGCAAATAATCATAAACTTCGGTTACTGTACCCACAGTAGAACGAGGATTTTGTGCCGTAGTTTTTTGATCAATGGCAATGGTAGGCGACAAACCCTGAATTTCGTCTACATCTGGCTTGTCTTGCACTTCCATAAATTGCCGAGCATAAGACGACAAACTTTCGGCATACCTTCGTTGGCCCTCGGCATAAATTGTATCAAAAGCCAAAGAGGACTTTCCGGATCCGGAAAGTCCTGTAATTACAGTTAATTTATTTTTGGGAATTTCTAGCGAAACGCCTTTCAAGTTGTGTACTTTGGCGTTCTTAATACTTATTACATCTTTATTCATATTTTAAATTGCTTGCCCCGCACCTTTATGGTGCTGGGGTGTACGCGAGAATTTATAATTTTTATTTTGTCCACACTTTTAATAACTTAAATTTTATTAATTTTTATCTTGGCAACTTGTGGGGTCATCCACATAATTCCATAAACCACTCAAAATCTGTACAGCAGGAACAATAACAGCCCCTTTAACACCACCTGCTACTCCTCCTGCTAGTGTGGCTACACCAGGAGCAGGAAAAAAAGTACCTAAAACAGCACCAGTGGCAGCTCCTGCCATTGTACCATTAACAACACTACCTAAAGTTGGCCATTGCATACCATTTTCTGCTGACGGGAAATTACGTCTGCTAATATCTATATGGCAAACATAACCTTTTTTTAATTCTTCCAAACTAATTAGATGTTTTATAAAATCTGGGCTAAGAGCCGCACTAGCTGGATTTTTATTTTGTGATAAATAAGCGCAAGTACACATTAAATTACCAGGACCACAATAAATTTGTTTGGCATAAATTTGCTGAAAAACTTTTGCCAAATTTACACTACAATTGTGCGAATTAGGAGAAGACTGTCCAATAGCAAACCAGTCATCTGTACCATAAGTCCAAGGAGCTCCTTCTACCCAGCCACTACCACTATACTCAGTTTCGTCATTAACTTCCACACCCAAATAAAAGCCAACTGGCCCGCCATAATCACTACAAGCACTATCTAATTTATCAAGATAATCAAAAAAATAAGGGTCACCATCTGAGGTGGAGCCTTCGTACTTAATAGTGGCAACTTTTACAATTTTATTAGCATCAGCTTTACATAAAGCCAACAATTCAATTTCATTATCACTTTTATCTACGGCTGGGGCTCTAAAAACACTAAAGGTTCCCGTAATTCTACCTGCCAATTTACTGGTAACGCATTTCGGTGTTAGATCTTCACCATTTGAAAAATTTGAACATAATTGTCCACTAGGGCAAGCATTCCCAGAACAAGTTTGTCCACCAGTATCTTTTACAAAATATTCTGTGCCACAAGTGGCTACTTGGCTATTTACATTATAAGTAACAGAAGTAGACATTTGCTGTTTTTCTAAAATAGTTTTTTTGGTACCATAAGGGTAGGCAGTAGCTACAGTAGTCGAAGAAGACAAAAAGTCACAATACACTGGCGCCAATCCTTGAGTATTAATCATCCAAGCTTGGGGTAAACGCAAATTTACCAAATAAGGATTTATAAAACTTAAAATACTATAACTCATGATTATTAGAAATAAACCCATCATGGCTCCACCAATTTTTTTCCTGGCACTAGAAATTTTTTCGGCATTACCACCAGAGATGGTCCATTGTATGCCAGCAAAAATTACCATGATTACTGCTACCACACCAGCCACAATAATGGCATAACGAAACATATATTTAATAAATTCCCCCATATTGGCAAAAGTATTGGTATTGCCAAAAGTAACTTCTGTTTGGGCTACATAAGGAGGTTTACAAAAAACTAATTCTTCACCAACAGCATTTTTTTCTCCACCACAAGCAGTAATTGTTTCCGTATTTGCGCCATAAGCTGCTCCTTCTGCTTCTATGCACTTTTCTTTTACCCAACAACGTTGATCCAAACCTTTAAATGAGACTGTTGGTGCATAACCACCACTTTCTGCCACACCACTAGCCACACTTTTTGGCCCGGTGGCTGATCCACCTCCTTCGGCTGCAGCAACGGCACTTTCCACGTCGCAAACACCACCAATACATTTGGCCCCACCTACCAAACAATCATCATCGGATGTACAAAACTTAGCAGCGCAGATATCTCCTACACATTCTTCATTAAGGTCACAATCACTATCACTAACACAACTACCCTCAGCGTTGGCAAAAGAAAAAAATTGAGAAAATAAAATTGAGAATATTAATAAAAAGAAAAAATATTTTTTCATATTATTTATTTAAAACTTGTAAAATAATTTTATCCCAAGTTGCTTCGTCGATTACCCCTTCCAATTTAACCCCATTTACAAAATAAGTAGGAGTACCACGCACCCCAAGAGCTACAGCATCTGTTAAATCAATATTAACGTCATCTAGTGTTATTTTATTATTAAAACAATTGGTAAAGTCTATATCATTTAAACCCAAAGACACAGCTTGTTTTAATAACCCTTCTGTAGTTAAATCTTTGTTTGTAAATAAATTATTATAATAAGGCCAAAATTTATTTTGGGTGTTGGCACAAGCGCCTGCCAAACTGGCATTCAAAGCATTGGGGTGTAAATCAGTAAGTGGCAAATGTTTAAAAACAACTTTAATTACTGGTTCGTATTTTTTAATTAAATTATTAAAACCCAAAAAAGCTTCTTGACTATAAGGACATTCAAAATCCACAAAAGCCACAACCGTAACTGGCGAATTAATATTTCCCAAAACTGGATTAAAATCATGAATATATTTATTAATATCGTCAATTTTTTCTAAACCTGCTGTAACATCGGCATTTTTATTTACACTAAATTTTTGTGTGGAAAACTGTTCACTTAAACCTGTGGCATCACCATATTTGATAGTTACCGCATAATAAGCAAAAAAGCCCAAAAAAACTAATAAGACCACAACCACAATCAAACCTAAAAATAAAAAACCAATACCTTTGCCAGTTTTGTACCAAGGTTTTGTTGAAATGGAAGAAAAATCTGCAGACATATTGAAGAATTTATTGAATAGCAATAGTATACCATATTTTAACAAAAGTCAACACCCCCAAAACAATGGTTAAATTATTTGAATTTTGCCAATCATTTTCCATTTACCCAAAGGCAAAGTGCCTAATTTTAATTTACCAATACGCACCCGACGTAAAAACATCACTTTATAGCCCAATTTACCAAACATCCGTCTAATTTGACGATTCTTGCCCTCGTGCAAAATCACTGTAGCTATAGTTTGATCATTTTTGCAAACAAGATCTTTTATTTTTATTCCCCAAACACGTTCTCCAGGGCCAATTTCCATACTATTTTCTAAAATCTTTACCTCAGGTTTTCCCAATGGTTTGTTTAACCCTACTTCGTATTCTTTTTCATGTTGATAACGTGGATGAATTAATTTATTGGTAAGTTCACCATCATTCGTAAGCAATACTAAACCTTCTGAATCTTTGTCTAGCCTGCCAACGGGATAAACCCGATCTTTAATTTCTAATTTTTCTTTACCAAAATAATTTTCTTTTGTTAGAAGTTCCAAAACAGTTTTACCCTGTTCATTACTTGCCGAACAAATAAAACCCACTGGTTTGTTCAAGGCAATGTACACGTGTCCCCTCCTGCCGGAGGAGGGGTGGCTGAAAGCCGGGGTGGTGGGAGAATTGAAATTTACCACTTCCACCTTATCTTTCTCACTGTCAATTTTTAAACCAATTTCGGCTACTACTCCATTTACTTTTACTTTTTTAGCCAAAATAAGTTCTTCGGCCTTTCGCCGAGAACAAATTCCTTGGTCCGCAATAAATTTTTGCAAGCGCATTATGGGCATGTCTTTTTAATACCGATAATGATCCGCCTTATACGGCCCATTTACCTTTACCCCCAAATATTCAGCCTGCTCAGCTGTAAGTTTGGTAAGTTTAACCCCTATTTTGGCAAGATGTAACCTCGCAACTTCTTCATCCAATTCTTTTGCCAAACGATACACACCAACTTCGTAATTCTTTTCCCACAAATCAATCTGGGCCAAAACTTGATTGGCAAAACTATTACTCATTACAAAGCTTGGATGGCCAGTAGCACAACCCAAATTCATTAGGCGTCCTTCGGCCAACATATATATAGCATTGCCATTTGGAAATAAATATTTATCAACTTGTGGTTTGATATTTATTTTTTGCACACCAGCTAATTTATTTAATTTTTCTACTTGAATTTCATTATCAAAATGACCAATATTACACACTACTGCTTGATCTTTCATTTTTTCCATATGTTCAACCCGGATAATATCCCGATTACCAGTAGTGGTTACATAGATATCAGCTTCACCCAAAGTATCTTCTACTGTTTTAACCTGATAACCTTCCATTGCTGCTTGTAAAGCGCAAATTGGATCAATTTCCGTAACAATTACCCGGCAACCTTGTCCCTTGAGCGCTTGAGCACAACCTTTACCTACATCACCATAACCACAAATTACGGCCACTTTCCCACCAAGCATTACATCCATGGCTCGATTCAAACCATCCACCACTGAATGGCGACAACCATAAATATTATCAAACTTAGATTTGGTTACGGAATCATTCACATTAATAGCGGGAAATAATAATTTTCCTGCTTCAAACATTTGATACAAACGATGCACACCCGTGGTAGTTTCTTCGGACACACCTTTTACTTTTTTTGCCACTTCTGTCCAACGAGTTGGATTTTTTTTATATTCTATTTTTAAATTTTTCATTAATTCTCTAAGATCTTCTTCTTTGGCAGAATAATCAACATCCAATAAACTTGGGTCTGCTTCTATTTCTACCCCTTTGTGAATCATCATTGTGGCATCTCCACCATCATCAACAATCATATCTGGTCCTTGCCCGTTGCCGAAGTCTAAGGCTTTTTCGGTACACCACCAATACTCTTCCAATGTTTCACCCTTCCAAGCAAAAACCGGAATATCCACTTCTGCCATCGCGGCAGCAGCATGATCTTGAGTAGAAAAAATATTACACGATACCCAACGAACTTGGGCGCCAAGTGCTACTAATGTTTCCATCAATACCGCAGTTTGAATAGTCATGTGGAGTGAACCCATAATCTTTACTCCGGACAGGGGTTTTGTTTTACTATACTTTTCACGAATTGCCATTAAACCGACCATTTCTTTTTCGGCAATTTGTATTTCACGTCTTCCCCATTCTGCCAACGAAATATCTCTTACTTTAAAATCTTGTATCATATGTCATTAAATTATTTTAGTCATTATATAAACAAAGTATTCTCTCATATACCTTGGGATTGCTTCGCCCCGCTCGGACGGGGCTCGCAATGACAGTTACCAAGTTAAATTTTCAACAAAAGCTTTTTCATAGCGATTTTTAAACTCTGCCAAAGTAAAGCAATGATTTTGTGTACCATAATTTTCTACTGCATAAGTTGCAGCCACGGCGCCCACTTGCCCACAAGTTTTTAAATCTTTTCCTTTAACAAAAGCAGAAAAAAACCCTGCCCGATAAGCATCCCCAGCTCCGGTTGGGTCATCTACCGAAATTGCAGGACAAACACCCACTTCTATTGCCCCATCTTTGTTAACTATCAAAGAACCTTTTTCACCCAAAGTAATAATTACTACTTCTACATGTTTTAAAAGTTCAAACACTCCCCAACCAGTTTTTTCTTCAATCAATTTTAATTCATAATCATTGCCAATCAAAAACTTTGCTTGACCAATAACCATCATTAATTCTTGAGCCGAAAAAGCAGTTACTTGTTGACCAGGATCAAAACAAAATGGTATTTGCAATTCATAACATTCTTTGGCATGTTTAATCATTACTTCTTTTTGTGTAGGGGAAATTAAAGCAAAAGCCACGTCATCTTTTAAATCTTTCACTGCTATTTTTTCTCCTTCAATCAACGCCCCATTATAAAAAGCCGTTATTTGGTTATTATCTTTGTCCGTAGTAATATGTGCCGAAGCTGTAAGTTTTTCTTGACTCAAAAAAATATAATCAGTTTTTAAATTAAGTTTTTTAAAATAATTTAAATAATCTTTACCATCTTCACCAAGTGGCGCAAAAATTAAAGGCTCAGCACTAAGTAAATTCATGGTATAAGCAATATTACCCGCGGTACCACCAAAATTACGCTGTAAATTATCTACCACAAAACAAACATTCAAAATATGCAACTGATTTGGCAAAATATGATTTTTAAAACTATCGGGAAAATCCATTATATAATCATAAGCCAAAGAACCCGAAACTAAAATAGCCATAAAATTAAAGTTAAATACCCGAATAATATAGCAGTTTTTGTTATTTTTGACAAGAAACCCCGGGTTCATCCCGGGGTTATTTACTGTCTTTATTGATTTGTAGAAGTTGTACTTGAACCGTTATCATCTTCATTTTCTACTTCATTTTCAACCTTATCTTCTGGTTTTGGAGGACGATTAGCTTTTATTGCTTCTTTAATTTTTTCCATTTCTTGTTGTTTAACTTCTTTAAAGGTTTCTCTGGCTTGCTTTACCTCTTCTTTTAACTTCTCTTCCATATTTTTAAAACCTTCGTGAGTGTCCCAAATTTCTTGTCTTTTTTCATTATTAAACTGCAAAGTACCACTAGCAAAAACTGCTGGAGTAGAAGAGGTGCTTTCCATTCTTCTTTCCAAACGGAATCTGGTGGTCAAATACATTTGCGCTTCTTGGGCTTTACGGTGGGCTTCGCTATATTTCATAATTGCTTCACCAAATTTTTGTTCAATAACTAATTTGTCACCTTCGGTAACTAAGGTAGTTGCTTCAGCTAATTTTTTAACAGCTTCTGCTTTATTCTCACTACTTACTTTATCATCATTATTATCAATAAATTTTTGCACTTCGCTAATTTTATTTTGAGCTGCATTTTTTCTGTTTTCAGATACCTTACTTAGAGTACTAGAAGTTCCTTCTTCAATTAACTTTAAATCATGTTCAAGCCTGTCTTTGATAGTAGTAGAAGCTTGTCCACGTAAAGAATCCATTACTGCTTTCATTTCCCCACGATTCTGCTTTTTTTCTTCGATCCTAGATAAAATTTCATCATGAGCTTTTACTGCCACTTCAAAATTGGCTTTTAAATTTTGAACCTGTTCCGGAGTAAGTTTTCCTGCGTCTTCTAATTTTTGTAAACGATCAGTCGCTTTTTGCGAAAATTCTGCAAACTTGCTAGCCAACATTTCCGAAGTAGAGGTAGTTAATTTGTTTTCGCCAGCTAATTTTTCGGTTTCTTCCAAACGTCTTTCGGCACGTTTAGCATCCCAAGCGGCTTGCGCTTCTGGACTAATGGCCAAAGCCGAACGTACTTCTTCATTTACTTGGGTCTTTATTCTATACAAAAGATCCCCTGGGACTGAATTTTCGGCTGCCACGGCAGTACCGCCACCCATGGCCAAAATAGCGGCAATAAGCAAACCTGCTATCATATAATTATGTTTAAGTATTAAATGAAGGAATGGAACCTTCTGATTATTATGACGTAAATTATAGTAATTTCTTACCGGTCTTCGCTCCGCTACGCCCGACAAGCCGGCACTATTCATAATTAAATTAGACAAAACTATCCGAAAATTTTGTTTTTCTTTTTTAGATAATTTGATAGATTTTAATTTTCTAAAAAATTTCATATTGTTGCAGAAATTGATTAAATTTATTTTTGTAGCGAGGACCTAGCGGAGCGAACCCGCAGCAAGAAAATTAATTTAATCAATTTCTTTAATTATTTCTTTCATCTTTTTTAATCCCCGATGTATTCTTACCGATACCACATCTTCTGATTCATTTAAAATTAACGCTATTTCTTTTGGACGAAATCCTTCTATATATCTCAAATTTAAAACTTCACTATACATTTCTTCTAAATTATTTAAAACTTTTTTAACTTCTTGTAAATCAATTTTTAAATTTAAATCTTCAGCTTTGGCCATTAAATCATTACCATTTTCAAGCATTGTCTCTACCGAAAGATTTTCTTTTTTTGCCCGGCTATAATCAATAATTAAATTCCGAGCCACTTTAAAAACAAAAGCTTTTAAATTATCTATTTCTTTATTACTATTTTTACCAAGATACTCCCAAGTTTTAAGGAACGCTTGTTGCATAAAATCCTTGGCCAATTCACGCTCAAACAAACGCAGGTAGCAAAAGCGAAAAACCGCGTCGGCGTGTTTATCATAAACTGCCAAAAATTCCTTTTCCATAAAGCTGTTTTGCACTTTCAACATATATGACGATATTATAGCCTTTTTCTTACAAAATTACTCTATGTACAAAACCAAACTTTTTAAATATTCCCCCTCGGGATGAAAGATATTTATTGGGTGGTCGGGTGCTAAATGATGACGACCAATTATCCGGACCTTTCTGTTTGCTTCTACCGCAGCTTGAAAAACTACAGTTTGGAAGAGTTTTTCGTCTACATGATAAGAACAAGAAGAAGTGATTAAAATACTACCAGCTGGCATTTTTTGTAGTGCCAAGCGATTAATATCTTTGTAGCCTCGACAAGCTTTGATAACATCGGTTTTCTTTTTAGCAAAAGCTGGCGGATCCAAAATAATTAAATCATAATTTAATTTTTCAGCTCGTAAAAATTCAAAAATGTCAGCCGTAATAAATCCAAATTGCCCCCTCATGCCCGAGGAGGGGGTAGGGGGAGGCGGGAGAAAACCATTTAATTTAAAATTTTCCTCGGCTCTCTGTATTGCTTCACTAGAAATATCTACTGTGTCTACCTGTTTAGCCCCGCCTTGAACGGCATACAAAGAAAAACCTCCAGTATAGGCAAAACAATTAAGCACAGATTTGTTTTTGGCTAATTCGCCTGCCCAAACCCGCATTTCCCGCTGATCAAGAAAAAAACCAGTTTTTTGGCTATTCACCAAATCCACTACAAACTTTAAACCATTTTCAATTACTTCTACATTCTTTACTTCTTTACCATATACCAAACCTTCGCTCATAGTCAAACCTTCTTCACGGCGAGATGATAAATCGGATTTTTCATAAATTGCCACGGGTTTTAATTTTTTTACTAAAAATTCTACAATTTGTGGTTTTAATAAATCAATACCCGCTGTCGCACTTTGAATTACCAAAACACCAGCATATTTATCTATAATTAAACCCGGAATATTGTCACCCTCGGAATTAACCAGACGATAACAATTAGTTATTTTTTCATTAAACAAACTTTTACGCATCGCAATCGCGCTTTCCAAATTTTTTTCTAATTCTTTGACTGGATCAGTATTGCCAAAACTAATCATTCTTCCCAAAATAGAAGTATTCTTGTTGCAATAAGCATGGCCTAGTAATTCTCCAGTAGAATTATAAACTGGCAAAATTTCACCATTACTAAATTCGGAAATATATGAAACTGCTCCGGAAAAAATCCAATGATGTTTATTTTTTATGGCTTTATCACGACCTGGTTTTAAAACAATGCCTGTTTTATTCATATTATTTTTTTTCTAAAACACAAAGCCCTTCAATATGAGCTGTGCGTGGAAAGAAATTATATAATTTTAAAAATTTAATTTCGTAAGCTTCTTTTAATAATCCTAAATCTCGTGCTTGAGTAGCAATGTCACAAGATAAATAAATAATTTTCTTGGGTAATTTATTTATCTTTTGATCAACTACCCTTTTATCCAACCCAGCCCTAGGTGGATCAAAAATAATAGTTTTTTCTGCAGTAATTAACTCCACCATTTTTTCCGATGGAGCACAAATTGCTTCGGCTTTGATTTTATTTAACTCAATATTTATTTTGGCAAATTCCACTGCTTCCGGATTGCTTTCTACTAGCTCTTTTGCCCCAACAGGCAAACCAATTGCCCCTACCCCAGAATAATAATCCACTACTTTATCATTGTTGCTTAGGTGATTTTTAATCTCGGCTAAAGCTTGTTTAAAAATTGGCACATTAATTTGAAAAAAACTAAACAAACCATAACGAAGTTTTACACCAAACAAATCTTCTTCTAAATAGTCCTGACCAATTTTGTATAAAACCGCGGTTGGCACCGAAGCCGGACTTTTATGAGTAGAGTAATAGATAGTTAAGCCAACTAAATTATTTGTTAACTTTGGATAATCATTAAATTCTAAACGATCTTTTATAAACAACCCAGCCAAAACTTCACCTTTTTGATTCGAACGGATAATCATTGTTTTTAAACTACGAAGCGAAATTTTATTTTCATTTACCCAAGCTAAAAGTTCCAAAGCCACTTTATTTATTGCTTCACTGGCCAATTCACATTTGGGAATGGCTAAATGTTTTTTGCCATTACGTTCAAAAAAAGCCAGACTAATTACACTATTTTCTTCTGTAAAACTATACTCCATTTTATTTCTATATCCATACTCTACCCCATCACTAACAATTTCTAAATCAGTAACTGTTAAACCAGCAAACTTTTGATATGTCTCAATTGACATCTCCACTTTCCATTTATTTTCTGTAGCAAAACTCATTATTTGCCAAGGACTACAAGACAAAAAATGATTTTCGCGTGGTTCCAAACGGTCGGGAGAGCGAGTAATAATTTCTTTGACTACACCTTCGGCAAAATTATGTTTATTTTTTTTTAATTCCACTTCTACTTCTTCACCAGGCAAAGCATTCCATACAAAAACAGCTTTGTCATCTACTCGACCCAAAGCTTGCCCACCAAATACCAGCTTTTCTATTTTTACTCTTAACATGCTATAATTAATATATTATTAAGCTATTTTTTATGCTTTGGCAAGATATAATTATCACAATTATCAGTATAATGTTTGTTTTTGCTTTGATACCACAAGTTTACTACGGATTTAAAAATAAAAAAGGATCTATTGTCATTTCTACCTCACTACCAAATTCTATTGGCATGTATGTAATGTCAATTGTTTATTTAACACTTTCTTTAAAATTTTCCGCTTTACTAGGTTTTTTTACTGCCAGTCTTTGGCTAACACTTTTTATTCAAAAAATAGTTTATAAATAATTATTTTTGGTTGATGGCAAACTTATAACTTCATTTTCAGAAGCAATTTTAGTATTTAAAAAATATTTTTTTGTTTGTTTCTCCGCCCATTTTCTATCAGAAAATTTCTTGTACACATTAGGAGCAAAATGTGTTAAAAATAGCCGTTTTACTTTGGCTCTCACAGCTAATTTTCCTACATCAACCGGGTTAGAATGCCCCCAACCACCAGAAGTTCCAACTTTGTTTGAACATTCATGAATTAAAACATCTGCATTTTTTGCCAACAATAGATCATTTTTGCAAACCGTCGTGTCACAACAATAAGTAATTACTTTTCCTTCCAGATTAAATCTAAAACCAAGTGTAGGAACAGTGTGCTGTAGAAATAAACATTCAAAATTTACCGGTGATTTATATACGCCTGGCTTCAATTCTTTTATCTTAAACTTATCACCTAAGCCAGTAAAAGGAGCTCTAACTAAAATATCATAATATCTTTTCATGCCCACTGGTAAATAAATTGTAACATTTTTATCATGAAAAAGAGGGAGTGCATGCAGACCTACAATATGATCTAAATGTAAATGACTAAGAAATAAATAAATTGGTTTATCTTTTTTAAGATACTTAATTGATTTGGTAATTCCATAGCCAGCATCTAAAATAAGATAGCAATCTTTAACATCAATCAAAGTGCTAATAGTATTATGACTTTTGTCATCGTACCAACCGTTGGTACCTAAAAATCTAATTTTCATATAATTAATACGAAATAAATTCAATCTTACTATGTGCCATTTTATGATAAAATTTTATTTCTGGATTTACTTGCTCTGATTTATACATAGCGTGTGACAAACCTTCCCAAAACAAAAACCAGCCAGCTGGCTCTAAAAGTATAACGAGAAAATTAAATAAAAATTTTTCATTAGCAAAAAAGGTCAACAAAAATGAAGCAACTGACATAAAAACTACACCCAAAATAACAAACAAAAAACCACGAGCAATTATCCCTTTTCGTTCCTTAATATATTGATGGTGTTGTTCAATAAAAAAATGATGTAAACGTTCTTTAATAACTTCTTCCTGATGGTGATTTCTTGTTTCTGGGGCTAATAAAAATTTTAATTCATAACTATCTTTACCGCGATCGCGAGCGACTTTTTTCATTTCCAATATAAAATCATCGGACAAAGCTCGTTCGGCAAAAGGTCGGGGGTCAAAATCAGAAAAGATATTATTATAACTATCTAACCACAAAGCCATTTCGGCATTTTGCAAAACTTTCTTCATTTCACTGGCTGTATATAAATTTTCTTTACCCGCCGTAGCTTTAGCGGAGGCTGGGCTTTTTTCTTCTGGCATAAAATTATTTTAAACTGTTTTAAAAATATTTAGATTGCTGAATCAAGAAATTTGCCAATCACTAAATTAATTTCTTCAATGGCTTCTGGAAAATAACGATAATCATGTGTGGAATCAACTAATTTTAACATTTTTGGTTCAGGAATTAGTGTATACAATTTTTCTACCTCCTCAACAGTAGTAAACTCATCTTTCGACCCATAAACTAGTAGTTTTGGTTTTGAACATTTTTTTAAAGAATCACCAGCATCGTAATTTTTCCCATCCTCCCAATAACTAATAGGTAATAAAAATTCTTTTTGTTTTTTCGTTGGGGAATTTCCTGGGGGAAGATCTCGATAAGAAATCTTAAAACCCTTTTGTAAAGACTCTTGATCCAGAGGAGTTGGTTTGCCGTAGTTTGCTATTATAGAAACTATACCAATGACATTTGGATTGGGTGCACCAGCAAGAATAGCGGTCGCTGCCCCCCGACTGTGTCCCAATAATAATGTTGATTTATTACCAAAATATTCAATTAATTCATTAACCGCTATAATATAATTTGTCGTGGAATAAATATCAATTCCCCCTGGGCTATCCCATGTACCTGGTGGATCAAACGCCACAACAAAAAAACTTTTACTGACTAAATAATTAGCATGACTAACAAAGTTACAATAATCTTTGGTATCCAATCTACCCGGAATTAAAATTGCCAGTTTTGTGGAACTTGGATCACCTTTTATATTTACAGCAAGTTCAAAACTTTTAGTTTTTATGATGTTCATAAAATTTAGCATTATTCAATAATATAACCCCACCCTGGTTGCCAGGCTTTCTGCTTTCGCCAATCTTCGTCAATTGCCTGTTCCCAGGTTTTACCACTCAAAATTACATCTAAGGCTAGTTGCGGAGCTTGATGAGCCACAATGGCAATATGTTTGTTTTGATAATTTTTTGGATTGTTCAATCCCCAAAGCCGACAACTCTCCCTGCTCCCAGCCAGTCGCCAGGCCTTTTTCGTTGTCGGTTGTTGTACCATGTACAAAATAGGTGATTTTTATGGACATATATTATGAGGAAAGGGCGGGATTTATCCCGGGATTAACCCGGGACCCCGAGTTTATCTCGGGGAACCCATGCGGAGGCGAGAGGATTTGAACCCCTGAGACCGGTAAAGGTCTGCCGCGTTTCGAATGCGGTGCTTTCGACCACTCAGCCACGCCTCCATTATTTATATTGTTAGTAAATATTTTATTCTTTCTCTCCCCTTACCTGTTTTTAGAAAAATTTCTTCTTGTTGCGCGTCCTTTTTTGACAAAAAAGCCTCATAATACACCAACTTCCAAGGACCATTATTGGATGTAAATTCGCTATTACCTAAATTATGTTCTTTTATTCTTCTTTTTAAATCATTAGTAAAACCCTTATACAATTTTCCACTTTTTACACTTTTCAAAATGTAAACGTAATGCATACCAAATTATTAATATAACCACTCCCAGCCCGAGGCTGGTCCGCCTTGGGCGGAAGCCACCTCTCTCTCCTCCTTACCCACCCAGATTATCACAAATCCAGAGATTTTAAAAGCCGCGATGAACGCGGCTTTTATTTTATTCTTTAGTTTCTTCTACTACTTTTTCTTCTATTACTTCTGGCAAAATGTCTACTGGTTCAATTTCTTTTTTGTTCTTTAATATTTCGTTGTCTACCTTTTCTACTTTATTACCTTTAATTTCTTTTAATTTCTTTTTATAGTCACGCAAATAGTAAGGGCGAGCCTGGCGCACCTTTACTTGGCGCACTACTTCGATTTTTTCAACCACTGGCGAATGAATAGGGAAAATTTTCTCTACACCTACACTATTGGAGATCTTTCTTACGGTTACAGTAGCACCTGGTTCTTTACCATGTTTTACCGCAATTACCATACCTTCAAAAACCTGAATACGTTCTTTTTCTTCACCTTTGGTATTGGTTTCTTTAATCTTCTGGTGGACTTTAATAATCATGCCAGGAGCTAAATTTGTTCTATTATCTTCATTCATATTAATATTGTTAATGAGAGGTTGGTCTAGAATGCCAACGTCAGTTATACATAAAGTGACGTTATGTTACTATAAAACCCAAAAAAAGTCAAGAGCCTAAATTTTTCCTATCTACCTAGGGGGGAGGGCTAAAATATAACCTTCTTTTTGCAAAATTTCTACAATTTCAGTCAAAACTTCCTCTAATTTATTATCTTTATTTACCAATACATAATCATAAAAACTCTCTTCATTATCCAATTCATATTTAGCCGCCTCTAAACGCCTTTTTAACTCCACTTCACTAATGTTGGGATCCCGTCCCTTAAGACGCTTTTCCAAAACACTAATTGATTCGGTTTTAATAAAAATAGTAGTAGCCTCATAATTTTTTTTGTAATACCTGGCCCCAACCACATCTGGATTAACAATAATATTAAAACCAGCATTAAGTTTTTGTTCTAAATCCGGTTTATAAGTGCCATAATATACAGCCCGACCAGTTACAAAAGTATGTTCAATAATATTGCCAATTGTCACTTCTTTTTTAAATTCTTCTTCAGAAAAAAAATAATAATCTTGTCCATCTTTTTCATTGAGACGTGGTTCACGAGTGGTAGCAGTAACCAACCTCGTAAAAATAGGATATCTTTTTATTAATTCTCTAGTAACTGTACTTTCTCCAGAACCAGTGGGGCCAGCAATTACCAAAATTTTTTTAGACATATTAATTTAAGTCTTTTAAAAAACTTTCCAATTCTTTGGGCAATTTACTTGTAAAAGTTTGCTCATAACCATTTAAATCAGTAAAACCAAGCTTTACAGCATGCAAAAATACTCTGTTTAATTCTGTATCTCGTTTTCTATTTAATCTTTTATTAAAATATAATTTATCACCAACTACTGGGTGACTGTAAGCCATCATATGTACCCGAATTTGATTGGTACGACCAGTAAAAATTTTTACACGAAGCAAAGTATAACGAACATAATTCTTTTCTATTACAAACTCGGTCAAAGCCTCTTTGCCTTCTTGAATTTTTTCTACATTCTTTACTTTAAATTTATCAGTTTTGGGCCGAGCCACCATTTTACCATCATGACCACGATCTATTTCAAAATCAATTTGATCATAATTTTTTTGTACTGTACCATGTACCAAAACTAAATATTCCTTATTTATCTCTCTATTTTGAAATTGTTTTTTTAAATGTTCAAACATAGCCTGAGTTTTGGCAATTACCAATAATCCCGAAGCTTCTTTATCCAAACGATGAACAATACCAGGTCTTATGTTTTTCCCCTCTGCCCGAGAGGGGGTGTGGGGGGAGTGGGAGTCACCAACTTTTTTTATTTTGGGATACTTTGTTAGCAACCAATTTACCAATGTATTTTCTTCTCCGGCTTCGGTTGGATGGACCAATATACCAGCTGGTTTATTTAACACCAAATAATCACTAGTTTCGGCGACAATTTCAATTGGCAAATTAGCAATTTCTGTTTTCAAATTTTTTTCTATTTTATTGGTTATAATTTTTTTAACAATTACTGGTTTAATAATTTCAATCTCATCACCATTCAAAATCATGGTACCAGTTTTTTTAGGTAATTCTTTGTTTAACAAAATTAATTTTTGCTCAATCAATTTTTGAATTTTAGAACGAGTTAATTTTAGTTTTTCAGTCAAAAAAACATCCAAACGAATTTTGCTATCTAAATCTTTTATAATAATTTTTTTATTTTTACTTATCATAATAATTTCTATTAGTACCCCCGACAGGAATTTCCGCCATAGGCGGAGAACTTTAGTTGTGCTCTCGGCGCGAATCGAACGCGCATCACCAACTTCGGAGGCTGGCGTCCTATCCATTGAACGACGAGAGCGAAAGATGTGCGTCCAGATGGATTTGAACCATCGACGGCCACCTTATAAGGGTGGTGCTCTACCGCTGAGCTATGGACGCATAGCAAAATTTTAGATAATGAGACTATATCAGATTTTGCAAAAAAAATCAAGACCCCTTTATTATAAAATATTTTTTAAAAAAATTTTATAAAAAATAAAAAAATATATTAATTTTATAAAAAATTATTTTTAAAATAGTTATGCACAGTTAAAATACCAAAAACTATTTCCAAAAACAAAAAAATTCTTTATACTATACACATAAGTAGAAAAAATTTACAGCGATGCTTGTCCTGTACAATTTGCACAATAAAAAATTTTGGTGTGCACCATGGTCACAACAAAATATGTGCCTTCTTTTGAAAGGGGGTGGCAATATGAAAAAAGTTAAAAAAGCAAAAAAGAAAGTTGTTAGAAAAGTTAAAAAAGCTAAAAAGGTGGTAAGAAAGACTGTTAAGAAAGCAAAAAAGAAAGCTGTTAAAAAAGTAGCTAAACGAAAAGTTGCTAAAAAAGCAAAAAAGAGAAAATAATTTTCTAAAAAACCCTGTACCGTTCTGGTACAGGGTTTTGTTATTTGTGTCATCCTGAATTTATTTCAGGATCCCCTGAGATGCTGAAATAAATTCAGCATGACAGACAGTTATAACTCAAGGCCTATTTGTTTTTTGCCAACTCTTTCCTCATCACTAAACACTTTTACTACTCCAAACTCGCCATCATAACCAGGCCGTACATAAATTTTACCAGTTCTTACTCGCTCAACTGCTTCACCAATGATTGGTTCTGAAGTAAACGCAATTTCTTGCGTATCAATATTTAATAAAATATTAAATTCATTACCTAACTTTTTAATTAACTTATTATATACTTCTTTTACTCTCTTGGTACTCACTCCACAATTAAAACAATCAGCAATAATTTCTGGCAAGGGTACCAGACTTTTAAATGGAACGTGTTTTATTTTTTTTGCTTCTTCTTCTGTTCTGTCAGCCAACTCCGTCACGCGATTCATTACTCCAATTACTAATTCTTTTTTACACTTAGGACAAATATTTTTCAATTTTCTACTTTCTTCTGGTGCACAAACAAATTTACAATTCGCATGACCATCATAATGATACTTTCCTTCTTCTGGAAAGAACTCTATTGTATAGAGTAACTTTCCAGCCACGTGATCTGCTGATGAAGCAGATTTTACGTGGCAACTCTCCTTAATGACGTTAAAAATATTTTCATAAGTAATGGCTTTTTCATCTACAAATTCCAAAACATTGGCTTCACGCCCAATTTTTTCCAAACTATGAGCATCAGAATTGGATACTAGTGCAATTTTATCCAATTTACTAAGCCTCCAATTCATTGGTGGGTCACTAGATAAACCAGTTTCAATTGCAAAAATCTTTGGCGTTAATTCTTCAAAAGCTTCTTCTAAACTATTATAGCCACCTTTGGAACCAAAAATACCAAACCACGGCGTCCAAGCATGGGCGGGAATCATAATCATTCGTTCATCAGTCTCTAACATAATTTCTAACAACTGTTTTACTGTTAAACCTAAAATTGGCCGACCATCAGAACGTAAATTAAAACCCATTGTTTCTAATTTGTTATTAAATTTTTCTGCCACTTCAATATTGGGAGCAAAAACACACACATGAATTCTTCGAGTTTTGTCTTTGTGTTTTTTAATGCACGATAATTCTGTACCAATAATGAAACGGGTTTCACTGTCCCCCTCTGCCCGAGAGGGGGTAGGGGGAGTGGGAGCCTTCAATTTATAAACCCCTTCATTTTCCTCCACCAAACTTGTCTTTATATGTTCAAACCACTTAGGATGGGTAAAATCCCCTGTTGCTACAATATCTACCCCACGAATAGCACAAGCCTTGGCAATTTCTGACAATTCCAAACTCTTACTACACGCCCGGGAGTATTTGGAGTGGATATGGAGATCAATAATTTGCTGGATCATAGACAATTGTGATAAACTCAAGGTAAATTATACTCTAATATGTATATTTATCAACCCATAAAATTATGAACTTTAGACCTGAAATACCTACACATTCACCATATGAGGTCATCTGCAACGATCGAGAAAGATTAGAAGCGACAATTCAAGACTTTAAAAAGGACGGTCCAGAAAAAATGTACGTCCTGGCTGATTTTGATCGCACCTTAACCACTGCCAAACCTGTCCCTTCAGTAACCAGCGAAATTAGAAGTAGCGGTGTTTTGGGACCGGAATACGCAACTACCTCTAGTGAACTGTTTAAAAAATACTACCCTATAGAAATAAATTATAACCTGAACCCGGAAGAACGCGCTGCCAAAATGCAAGAATGGCAAGAACAAACCAATAATTTATTAATAAAATTAGGACTTACCAAACAGATGCTAGACCAGATTATCGACAACCCCGGGATTTGTTTTAGACAGGGATTAGAAAAATTTTTAGCACAATTAGGAAATAGCAATATTCCCCTAGTTTTAATGTCGAGTGGTCCTCGATATTTAATTGAAGGGCATTTAAAAAAAGCCGGCCTTTACCGACCGGGCATACATATTATTGCTAATGAATATGAATTTGATGAAACAGGTAAACTGCTCCGGATTAAGGAACCAATAATTAATCTGGCCAACAAAGCTAAAATTTTAGTGGCCGGCCATGAATGTCACCAAGACGTTGCCGACAGACCAAATGTGTTAGTACTGGGTGACAATATCGATGATTTGGATATGGTTGAGGGTTCCAAATTTGATAATTTGTTAAGTGTTGGTTTTTTAAATGATGAAACCGACCCAGACAGCCGTCAGAAATACTCTCTATCTTTCGATGCCGTAGTAACTGGCGACGGCCCCATGGACTTTCCCAACAAATTGGTAGGAGAAATTACTGCTTAATTTATTCCAAATTCTTCCAAATAGTTAGCTAATCTTTTCATCTCTCCAGCGTTACAGACCTTACCTCTCATACCCAATTTGTTAGCTTCTTCAATAAAATCCTCTCCGTCATCTAAATATAATATTTCTCCCGCTTTCACTCCAGATTTTTTAATTAAAACCTCCAAAAACTGCTTACAATTACCTGTTTTATTTAGATGTTCATTAAAAGAATAAATTTTTTCATCAAAAATACTTTCGAAATGATACTTTTCCTCCAAATAAGCAACTCGGCTGGAAAAATTGCCAGAAAAAATAATTAATTTTACTGATCCTAAACTCTTCACCTTTTTAAACACGGAAAAAATCTCCGGGTCCAAAACATAGCCGTCCCACCATTCCTGCCTAATCAATTTGGCATCATACCCAACTGGTAAATTGTTTTGAACCCACTCCCAAAATACTTCTTCATCAACCAATCCTTTCCTAGTATCATTGGCTATTTGGGATAAACGAGCTGAAATTAATGGCAAGATTATTTTTTCATCATAATTATATTTTTTGGCCAAATTACTAAAAGCTACCTTTTTCCCTTCGGAAAAAAGCACCCCTCCCAAATCAACGGCAATAACTTTTATTCCACCCATATTAATCTTTAGTCAAAATTTCAGTCTCTTTTAAATCCATTCTAAACTCAAAACCCATTTTTTTAAAACCATGTTTTTCATAAAATTCATGTACGAGAACTTTTTTCATTTTACATGTGCCAATAATTTTATAACACCCCTGTTCTTTGGCTTCGGCAATAGCTAACTCTAACAACTGAGTACCCAAACCACGACTGCGATATTCTTCCTCAATATAAACATTTTCTAAATAAGCATAAGGTTCGGGATGGCGATCTTGAAACATAATATAAACAAAAGTCCAACCCAAAACTTTGTTTTCTTCTTCTAAAGTTATTTTAACAGCAAAAGCGTCATTTTTTATTTCTTTTTTAATTTCCATATTAAATAAAATAATTACTTTAACACCTTCTTTAAAATCTTTCCTAATTTTTCTGCGCAAACACCACCGCTGTCTCTTTCGTATGGTGCACGTAACAATTTTTTACCAAGTAAATCGCCATTATCTTCCAATAAACTCCAACCCCTCACTTTATAATTCTTTTTTTGTTTAGCCGTTAATTTATTACCACTATAAATTACCAAATCTAATGGACGAGGCAAATACTTTTCCAAAGTTTGTACCATACCAGCCACATCTTCTGGCCCAGTTTCGCCATTGGTATGGCGGGCATTACCCACCACATAAATTAATTTGGCTTTGGTATTTCTTTTAATTACTTCCTTAATTCCTTTGGGAAGCAAGGCCGCGATGATACTAGTATGTAAACTACCAGGACCTAAGATAAGATAATCCGCTTCGGAAATTGTTTTTAGTGACTCTTTGTAAGCAGATACTGCTGGTTCTAAATAAACTTTTTTTATTTTTAAACTACGATCATATTTTGGTACATCTATCTCTCCTTCAGTTTTGATAATCTGGCCGTTGCTTAATTCGGCACAAATATGAGTAGGTTTTAAAATGTTTGGATAAACTTTACCAACAGCTTGTACTCCTTGTTCAAAAGCTCGCAAAGCCTGTACAAAATCACCAGTCATTTGCCAGGCAGCAAATAAAAATAAATTACCCAGATTATGACCAGATAATTCGCCCAAGTCTTTAAACCGCTGACGATAAAACAATTCTTTTAGAAAAGGATAATCATGACGACTCATAGCCAAAGCTACCCGCATTACATCGCCTGGTGGCAACATGTTGTATTCTTGGCGCAATTTACCGGAAGAACCAGTAGAATCGGCCATAGAAATTACTGCCGAAATATCAAATAAAGCCAAATTTTGTTTTAAAGCTACTACCGAAATTGCTCCCCCATTACCTCCACCAATTACTACGACTTTTTTCTTCATATATTTAAAAATTCTAAAACTTTTTTATCCATTAAATCATCCACAATAAAATCTGCTCTACTTAAATTATCATTAATATAAATATTTTTGTAACCAATACAAGTCATACCCGCATTTTTGGCCGATACTACTCCATTTTCTGAGTCTTCAAAAACTATACATTCTTCTGGTTTAACTCCCAGTAGTCTGGCAGTATGTAAATAAATTTCTGGGTTAGGTTTACCACAATAATTTACATGATCACTAGAAACTACTTGTTCAAAATATTGCCCCCAATTAAAACGTTTTAATATTGTTTCAATCATCCACAGCTTGGCTCCCGAAGCCAAGGCTATTTTAAAATCACTGGCTTTAATTTTTTTTAATAATTCTTCAGCATTTTTTTGTTGCTGAGAATATTTTTGATAAATATCTTTGATATAATCCTGACGGCTCTCGGTAATTTTTTCTATACTATCACTAATTTTAAATTTTTCTTTTACCCAACGTACTACTTCTTCTTCACTTCGTCCGTTACAATATGCAATATAGGCATCATCGGGTACGACATTGTATTGTGCTAAAAATTGACGATCAAAAGCTAACCAAGCTTGATAATTATCTACCAAGACTCCATCCGTATCAAAAATTATTGCTTTGTATTTCATAATTTTTACTGTCATCCTGAATTTATTTCAGGATCTTTTTAATTTAGGAGAGATGCTGAAACTAGTTCAGCATGACAAACCTACTCTACGGTAACACTTTTAGCCAAATTGCGTGGACGATCTACATCTTTACCAAGTATAACAGCCATGTGATAAGCAAACAATTGCAAAAGCAAGGTATTAACCAAAGGCTCCAACAATTCCATAGTATCAGGTACATAAATAACATCTTCGGCCAATTCTTTGACAGCTTCGTCACCAATAGTCGCCAACAAAATAATTGGCGACTTGCGCGCTTTTACTTCTTCAATATTACTGCGCATTTTTTCATATAATTGATCTTTAACGAGTATCGCAAAAATTGGAAATTCGGGTGAAAGCAAAGCGTTTACCCCATGTTTCATTTCACCAGCTGGATAAGCTTCACTATGAATATAAGAAATTTCTTTTAATTTATGTGAACCTTCTAGGGCAACTGGAAAATTTATACCACGACCTAAAAATAGAAAATCTTTGTAACCAGAATATTTTTCTGCCAAGACTTTTATTTGGTCATTTAATTTTAATACCTGATTCATTTTTTCGGGAATTTCTAGCAAGGCTTTAATTAATCTTTGACCAGTAGCCAAAGTAACTCGTTTTAAACGACCAAATTGAATGGCGTAGAGAATCATAATTGCCACCATATTGGTAAAAGCTTTGGTAGAAGCTACTGCTAGTTCTGGCCCAGCATGAATATAAGTGCCACCATCGGTTTCGCGAGCAATAGTTGAGCCAACTACATTTACAATCCCACGCACATAAGCACCTTTACGTTTGGCTTCGCGCACGGCGGCCAATGTATCCGCAGTTTCGCCCGATTGCGAAATAGCAAACACCAAAGTTTTGTCGGTAATAATTGGGTCACGATAACGAAATTCACTTGCCACATCTACTTCGGTAGGAATGCCAGCCAATCTTTCAAAAGCATATTTACCAACCATGGCCGCATAACTAGCCGTACCACAAGCAATCAAAACAATTCGTTCAATAGAACGCATCTGATCATCGGTCATATTTAAACCACCCAAATGTGCTGTGCCTTCTTCCAAATCTACTCGACCTCGAATTGCATCTTCAAAAACTGTTGGCTGATCATGAATTTCTTTGAGCATAAAATGATCATAGCCTTGTTTTTGTGCTTGTTCATCGTTCCATTCAATTTCTTCTACTTTTTTACTAATTAGTTCATCACGCAAATTAAAAGTTCTTACACCTTCTAAACCAATTTCGGCAATTTCACCATCTTCCAAGAAAGTAACTTTTTTGGTATAAGCCAACATTGGCGTGGCGTCAGACGCGATGAAATATTCACCTTCGCCAATACCAATTACCAATGGACTTCCCAAACGTGCTGCCACAATTTTGTTTGGCTCATTGGCATGCATTGCTACCAAACCATAAGTACCACGCACTTGAGCCAACGCAGTTTCTACTGCCAAACGCAAATCTCCTTTATAATTAACTTCAATTAAATGCGCCAAAACCTCTGTATCAGTTTCCGATTTAAAAGTATGACCAAGTGAAGTTAATTTTTCTTTAAGTTCGCGATAATTTTCTATAATACCATTATGGGCAATAACTAATTTACCATCACAAGCAAAGTGTGGATGGGCATTTTCTTCGGTTACCCCACCATGCGTAGCCCAGCGAGTATGAGCAATACCAACTGTGCCTTCAATTTTTGTATCCTTAAGTTTATCAGCCAAACTATCAATCTTACCTACTGCCCGCATGCGCACAATCTCTCCGTTCATTACGGCCACTCCAGCACTATCATAACCACGATATTCCAAACGGCGAAGCCCTTGAATTAAAATTGGCAAGGCCGGTTTTTTACCAAGATAACCAACAATTCCACACATAAAATTATTTATTAATTTTTAATGATAATTCAAATGCTTTTTTATTTTCTTCCCAATTTGTTTTTTTTGATAATTTTTTTTCTAGCAATTCAAAAATTTGTTCAGTTTTTAAAATATTTTTATCTGCTAAAAATTTTGTTATCAATCCTAAAAAGAAAATATTGTAACTTTGTTTTAAAATATTATTTTCTTTAAAGACTTCCACAAAATCATTAATGTCTAATTTTAAATCCTGCCTGCCGGTAGGTAGGTCTGCATTTTTAAATTTCTTCGTTCGGGCATCAGCCTGTTCACTCATGATTAACAAAACATTTGGTTCACTAAAGCGCGGGTAAGCAATTTCCTCATCACTAATAATTAAAAACGATAAGGAAACTCCCCCACGTTGTTCCAAACCATAATTAGGAATTTGCGAAATGAAAAAACCATTGGCAAAACTAGCTTGTGCCAATAAATCTGAAATTGATTGTATGCCTTGACCACCATCACCAGCCAATAAAATTTTTAAAATCATAATTCACCCAATTTAAAAACATTCTTTAAACCATTTAATTTATCAATAGTTTGTGTACCAACGGTTTTCCAATTCGTTGGGCAGAAACTTAAAACTTCTACCAAAGAAAAATGACCCACTTCCTGAGTTTGAATAGCTTTTTCCAAATATTCCATTAATTGTTTTGGTTCATTTACTGCTGTGCGAGCCAAAAAAGCACCTTCTTTAACAATTCCTTTTAATAATTCTGGACCAAAAAATGGTTCTTCAATATTACCTTGTGGACTAGTGGGGGTAATTTGCATATTTAGAGTAGTTGGTGCGGTTTGCCCACCAGTCATACCATATACAGTATTATTGGTAACAATTACCATAATTGGTTCATCACGTTTGGCAGCATGAATTAATGACTGCAAACCAATCGCATAAGCACCACCGTCGCCCACCAAAGCTACGCAAAGAGAATTTTTTCTTGCGCGTTTAAAACCCATCATGGTTGGCACAACACGCCCATGATGTGTTTGAAAAGTATTGATTGGTAAAAAATTCCAAGCAAGCAAGGCACAACCAATATCAAGTCCCAAAACGGCTTGTTTTTGTATTCCCAATTTTTCTAAAGTTTTATTAAGCATGAGTAAAGTAATTGGGTACCCACAGCCTGGACAAAATTTTGCTAAATTCTCTGGCATATTATTTTTGCGTCATTCCCGCGAAAGCGGGAATCCTGAATTGGTTGTAAGATCCCCGCCTTCGCGAGGATGACGTTTTTAATTATTCTTAATAAAATCAATTATCTCTTCCACCTCTATTCCCAAACCTGGTTTTTGTAAATACTCAAAACCAACGGCAATTTCTGGCGCCAATTGTTCACGAACAATGCGTGCTAATTGGCCAGAACTAGATTCAATAACAATAATCTTTTTGAGGTTATCTTTCATAAACAAATTATCTAAATCTTTTTTGGGAAATGGTCGTAATGTGATTGGCCGAAAATAACCAGCTTTGATTCCACTCTTTCTTAATTGTTTTACAGCTTCTTTTACTGCTGCACCCACAATCCCGTGAGCAATCAATAATATTTCGGCATCAGCAGTTTCTAATATTTCAGCTTTGGCAATTGGTGGAGAAATTTCATCCCAATCTTTTTGTGCTAAATTAATTTGTTCGTTTAATTCTTCTTCCATGGTGTAAATATTTGGCCAATGCACAATTTTATCTTCTGGTACTAATTGATGTGCCGGGACATTTTCAATTTTAATTTCTGCCAAATTTATTCCACTACGCATTTTTAATAAATAACCATCAGTTAATACAATTGCTGGAAAACGATATTGCCAAGCATCATTAAAAGCCTGACGCGTTAATTCGTATAATTCTCTACTAGTGGCTGGCGAATATACCAAGCGCAGGCCTTCGCCATTACCACCAAAACAAGCCAGCATTACTTCTTGTTGCGAATAAATTACTGTGCCCGAAGAAGGACCACCACGTTGGCCAACAATAATTACAAACGGAAGTCGCATGCCTTCGGCCATACTCATACCATCTTGTAGCAAAATATGACCTGGTCCACCCGAAGCGGTAAACGCTTTTTGTCCGGCCAAGACTGCTCCACATACCGCAAAACCAGCGGCGATTTCATCTTCGGTTTGTAAACTTGGTTTGCCTGTGGCAATCCAACCCGACAAAATTTCACAAGTTGGCGTAATTGGATAACCGTACATCACTTCGGCCTCGGCATCTAAACAGGCTTGCACTACCAACTCATGTCCATATAAAAATTTTCTATTATTATTCATATTTTCTTATATCTCAAGTCTTACAACTTATTTCTAAATAACTTTCATTTCTCTCCCCACTTTCACAAATGCCTCCACACACTTATTAATCTGTTCTAAAGAATGCGCTGCGGAAATCTGCACACGAATTCTGGCTTGTCCTTCGGGTACGACTGGATAACTAAAACTAATTACATAAATTCCTTCTTCTAACAATTTATTGGACATTCCTTTGGCAATTTTAGCATCATAGAGCATTACCGGAGCAATCGGATGATCTGTACCGTGAAGTTCAAATCCTGCCTCAGTCATTTTTTCTCTAAAATATTTTGTATTGCCCCGCAATTTATTTAAACTATCTTTTGTAGTGGAAAGTAAATCCAAAATCTTAATTGAAGTTCCAACCATTACTGGTGCCAAGGTATTGGAAAATAAATATGGTCGAGATTTTTGACGCAAATAATCTATTATTTCCTTTTTCCCAGAGGTAAAGCCACCCGTCGCACCACCCAAAGCTTTACCTAAAGTAGAAGTGATTATATCAACTCTACCCTCTACTCCGCAATACTCAGCTGTACCATGCCCATTTTCACCCACAAAACCAGTAGAATGAGAATCATCTACCATTACAATCGCATCATACTTATCAGCGAGGTCACAAATTTCTTTTAGTTTAGCAGTATCACCATCCATACTGAACACGCCGTCAGTGGCAATCATTCTAAATCTTTTCTCTTGAGTTTGTTTTAAAATATTTTCCAATTCTTCCATATTGCTATGGGTATAACGATGACGCTCGGCTTTACACAAACGCACACCATCAATAATAGAAGCATGATTCAATTGATCAGAAATAATCGCGTCTGCATCAGTTAATAAAGTTTCAAACAAACCACCATTGGCATCAAAGCAAGAAGAATATAAAATTGTATCCTCTGTACCAAGAAAATTACTAATCTTGGTTTCTAATTCTTTGTGCTGTTCCTGAGTACCACAAATAAACCTCACTGAACTCATACCATAACCCCATTTATCCAATGATTCATGAGCAGATTTAATAACTTCAGGATGATTAGCCAAACCCAAATAATTATTTGCACAAAAATTTAAAACTTCTTTACCTTTTACAGAAATCGTCACCCCTTGTTTACCCTGCAAAAAACGTTCGTCTTTGGAAAAACCAGCTTCTTTTATTTCAACTAATTTATTTTGTAAAAAATCTTTCATTTTTGAAAACATATTATTTTTGCATATCAAAAATTAATTTAGGATACTGCTTCATCTTTTCTTCCATAAGTTCGGGACTGAATTCAGAAAAATTAATAACCGGTCCATCTCCTCCGCGCATAATAATATTCCACATTTTATCTTGGACACCATTAGTTTTGTCAGACAATACTCTTTGGGCAGTTTGCCAGGTTTTGAATATTTGCCTGCCAATAATATTATGCAAAGTAAAACCTTTCATTACCATTTTAGAAAATTTTGGAATCATAAAATCACCATCCTTAATTCCAAACAAAATTACTTGCCCACCAAACCGGGTTGCTTCGATACAATTATTTACCGAGGAATTAAATCCAGCCATTTCCATACTCACATCCACCCCTTTACCATAAGTCAATTTCATAATTTCATCAATTATTTCTTTATCATAATCATAAGGATGTTCCTTTGGCGTTGGTTTAATAACAATACCTTCATGGGCCCCAAGTTCAAGCGCCATTTTTACATTATCCTCGTTAATATCAATCGCAATTACTTTGGCTGCGCCAAACTGTCGCGCTAACAACACAGAAAACAAACCAATCTGGCCACAACCAAAAATCGCCACTCGTGCCCCCCTCACATCTACCCGAGTCAATGATTGAACCGCGTTGCCAAATGGATCATACATGGCGCAGATTTCTGGACGAACCCGATTAAAATCTACTACCCATAAATTCTTGGCAGGGATTTTTACATATTCAGCAAAAATACCATCAATACTAATACCCATAATCGCTTGATCCTGACATACTTCTTCTTCACCCATTCGACACTGAAAACATTTACCACAAGTAATATGTGAATCACCAGATACTTTATCACCAGCTTTTACCCCATATAAACTTTCTACCAATGAACCAGCCTCGACAATTTCACCCACAAATTCATGCCCAACAATTCGCATTTGTTTATTTTCTTTCTTCAGTGAATTATGAAACATATCTGTAAATGCTTGTCGATGCCACATTCCGCGATCTGAACCACAAATACCAGCATAAAGTACTCTGACAATCACACTGGCAGCATCTTTTTTATTGTTCAACTCATCCAAAACCGGCATTGGAACTTCTCTTTTAAAAAATCCTTTTTGTCCATACCATTCATTTTTGGCAATATCAATTGTAAGAGCTTGTATAATTTTTGTCATATAATTTCAACACCTAATTTTTCTAAATGTTCTTTAGTGTTAATGCCAATAGCTTCTTTGGGATCCATAGCCACGGAGGATAATTTTTGTCCCTCGGCAAAAGCCAAACCTACCAAATCTGTTAAGTAATATTCACCCTGCTTATTATTATTATTTAATTTTTTTAAATTATTCCACAACCAGTCGCTATTAAAACAAAAAAGTGAGGTATTTACTTCTTTAATTCTTAATTGTTTTTCAGTCGCATCTTTTTTTTCTACTATTTTAACTATATAATTTTTTATTCCGCCACGAATAACTCTGCCATAATCATAAAAATTTTCCCGCCAATCATTAAAATCAGAAACCTCGGCAGTCATTAAAGTTAATTGATTGTTTTTTTTCAAATGTTTATTAACTAATTTTTTTATAGAATTAGTAGACAAAAATGGCATATCACCATACAAGACCACAATATTTTCTACTTTGCCTTTTAAAAATTCTTCGGCCATCATTACTGCATGTCCAGTACCCAAACGTTCTTTTTGTATAACATAGGTCGCGCGATTTTTTAAATAGTCTTGTACTGCCGGGTCATCATTACAAACCACGACCACTGGCTTTAATTTGGTTCCCAACATTTCGGCTGTATACATCACATATTCAATCAACGGCAAATTATTTATTTCATGCATCACTTTTAATTTGTTGCTTTTCATTCTGGTGCCTTTGCCGGCCGCCAAAATTATTATGCCTAAATTAGATTCTTTTGTCATAATAATTTTCTAAATAATTTTTTATTTCTGATAAAGTTCTGTAGTTTGGTAAACCACTGTGTTTATAAATGTTTAATGGAAATGAATTGGAAATCTTTAAAATTACTTTTAAATTTGGAAAATGAATTTGTAATTGTTGACTTTCATCTACTTTATCATTGATCAACCAATTTTCCTTATCAGTAGTGGCTCCAAATAATTCTTCCAAAACATTCTCTTTCGTCTTATCCACAAAAAAAATTCTTTCAAAATATTTGGCAATGCCACAACTCTTTACTTTTAACTCTTGAAATTCCGAATCCCCAAGACTTAATAAAATTAACGGTTGTTTTAACAAAGATAAACTTTGTAAAAATTCTTCAGCATCATGAGCTAAAAAATCTTTCATGTTTAAAGTAACTTTATTTAAAACTGTAAAAATCTCCTCTTCTTTAAAACCCTCACTTGCCAAAATCTCAGCGTGACGTTTATCGGAATAAGTAAATACTCCATCACTATTTACTCGTGCTTGTTTGTATGTCGTCCAAAATAAAGCATTACTTATGCCAATTTTTTCAACAGCTTTTAATCTGGCTTGTTTAAAACCATGTGTATCAAATAAAGTATCATCAAAATCTATTATAAACATATTATAATTTCTCCCACAAATTATCAAAAATAATTTTTTGTGTTTCAAAAACACCTTCATTTTCTATTACCACACCAATTGGTTCTTTTTTGGCATCTAAGGAAATGTAAGCAGTTTTGCCTGGATAAATAATTATATAGGTTGGGTTGGCATTTTCGGCTTTTAACCATTTGCGTTCATCAAGTCCACGTAATTCTCCACCCTCACCAATGGCAATAACTTTTACCGCAATATTTTTACCAATCCGTGCATCAGAAAAAGTGGAAAAATTGTCGTACAAATATTCGCGAATGCCAACGGCAGAATAAATACGGTATAAATTTTCAGACTTGCCCTGAGCGTCAGTCGAAGGGCTATTTTCACAAGTAGTTAAAACATCTTCCAAAATTTGGCAAATTTCTTTGCGTTCATAATAACGCGCTACTGGCCGTTCTCCACCCTTATTATACAAGGCTTGTAATTCTGGTACAGTTTTTTCTAGCTTTTGACTAGCTTCGCTCAATTCTACTTGCTGAACTTTTACCAAGGTTTGTAATTTTTCTGGATCTTCGGCCACAAAAAATTGTTTGGTATCTTTTTGATAATAATTTACCAGACCTTTTTCTTGTAACCATTTTAGAGAATCATAAGTAGTACCCCGGTTTAATTCACAATTTTCGGCCAAATTGCGTACCGAACTAGGGCCCAAAGACAATAAAGCAAGATAAATTTTGGCTAATTTATCACTAAATCCTAGTTTTTTAAAGATTTCCATGTCCATATTTTGTCATTTTTCAAGCTACAATATATTTTATCATAAGGGAAATATCTGTCAATTTTTTTTCGACAGATATTGTGGATAAGTTGTTGAACACTAAATAATCAAGTTTTCATAGCACCATTTTGTTAATAACTTCGTTAGGAGTTTGATAGTTTAAACACTTTCTCGGGCGATTGTTTAGCTTCTCTTGAATGTCATAAATATCTTTGTCAGTTAATTGAGCTAGGTTGGTATTTCTCGGTAAATAATGTCTAATTAATCTGTTAGCGTTTTCCACTCCACCCTTTTGCCACGAGGCAAAAGGATCACAAAAGTAGGTTTCCACACCATACTCTTTTTTAATCTCAGTGTGTCTGGCACCTTCACTACCATTGTCGAAGGTAAGAGTCAAAAACAAATCTTTTGGTATGGATTCAGCTGTTTTAATTAATGCGTTAATTGTTTCTTCTGCGCTCTTGTTTAGCACTTTGTGCATTCGTATTAATTTAGACTTTCTCTCTGACTGCACTGACAAAGCAGTCTTTTGTTTAGAAAATATTACACTGTCACTTTCCCAATCACCGTAGCGTTTTCTTTCATTAATATACTTAGGTCGTTCATGAATGGAAATACGCTCTTGTATGTGTAAATTACCGGTTTTTCTGGTATGTCGTTTTTGTCTCTTTGATTTACCTTGTCGTAAATATTTGTACCAGCCTTCATATCGTCCCTCTTTTTCGTAGATGTAATGCTAAATACTTTCATGGCTAATGGTTTCTTTTTTACCACTTTGTTTTAGTTTGCCAGCAATGATATCTGGACTCCATTCCTCTTTTAATTGGTTTAGCACATATTCTTTGAGTTCAGGATATTTGTCTAACTTGCCCTTGTGTTTACCATGCTTTCTTTTTTCAAACAATCTCTGGGCTGTATCTGCCCGATACTTTTTTCTGCTATCCCCATTCCGCCTAATTTCACGGCTTAAAATGGTATGTTCCCTCCTCATTACTTTACTAATGGCTCTTAGACTTTGCTTAGTTCGGAGCCAATATTCTAACATTTGCCGTTCGTAAAACGTAAACTCATTTGACATATGTGCCACCTTTATGGTTAAAGCCATATTTTACCATTTAGGTGGTGCTTCTAGTTTAGATTATTGTGATTTTTATCCACTATTGACAAAACCTTTAAAATGTGCTATAATACTTCGTTATTTGCGAAAATAACGTTTAGTTAAAGAACCTGCGGTTGGCACAAGGGTGTCCGACTGCTCAATTTTTGCTTTGCAACCCTGGGAACAGAAGCCCTTGGTTGCTGAGAGGAGGCCAACATGGCCATCCAGCCCGAGCTCCTGCGCGAGATGTGGGCCAAGCTCGAGACCGAAGAAGGGATGGACATCCACCAGGTCTTCAGCTGGCTGATCGAAGCGGGTGCGAACGACGAAACGATCAGAAGGGCGTGTCTCGGCGACGAGCCCTGCTGCCGCGAGTTCCAGCGCGCCTTCCTGGAAAACGCGCTGGCCTGGGCCAAATTCGGTTTTTCCGACCTGGTGCACATGCTCCTCGAGATCGCCTCGGTACAGCCCGAGAAGGTGCTCATCATCTATGAGCACATCCGCGCCTCGCTGGGCAACCACGATGCCTGGCCGATCGCCATCCGGGCGGTGGATCGGTTGGAGAGCGTCGTCAACTCGCAAACGATCGAAGTTCTCCGTCGTCTCAACCTGCCCCAGAGCCTTCAGGTGGGGCTCTCGCTCCGCCTCGTGCCCACCTGGCGGACGATCCCCCTGATCGTCCAGGGACTCAAGGGTCTGGCCGACGGCGACGGAAGCAAGAAGGAATGCTTCCGACGGCACCTCTGGTCCAGGAACTACCCGCTCACCATACCCTGCGCCCTGCGCTGGGCCATGCTGGGTGGAGAGCCCTACCGGTTCCCGCCGAAATTCGAGATGTTGCCGCTCCAGAACGACTTCGTGGAGTGGCCGTCGAACGTCCACCAGGTGAGCTGGTACATGTCCCTCCGCCGTCGCATGGAAGACGCGGGCTGGTGCTTCATCAAGCTCCAGGCCCGCACCATCGAGAGCACGGAACGCCTGGTGGCCGTGGTGAACATGCCGAGCATGTCGACAGTCGTCTACATCCACAAGCCGGGCGAACGGGGCGAGCAGCTCAAGGAGGGCGACGAGGTGATGGTGTGGATGAACCCGAAGTTCCCCTTCGCCGTGAACCACGTCCTGGACAAGAGACACATCACCTGGAAACGCGTCGGCAATGAGGTCGTGGTGGAGTACGAACTTCACCCCACAACGCCACCGACCCAGGCGATGCTCGCCGACCCGAACAAGTTCTTCAGCGGTGGCGACATCCCCACCACGCCGGAGCCCCGCTAAACTGCTACCCCACCCCACCACCCGCCCCAGCTCCGGGGCAAAAAACCCACATTCTTTATCGATCTTTTCCTTTCACAAGAAGGAGCACCTTGGCCTTGGAGGACCAAGGGTGACTCAAGTGTTTATAAAATTATTTTGTAAATAGTTGAAAATAAAAAATCCCCAGTCTCCGTTTCACTGCGCCTGGCAAGCTAGACTATCTTTTTAATAAAGTTTACTAGCCTGCCCGGCGCAACGTAGTGGAGCTGGGGGATTTTTTGTTTGTAAAATACCCCTCCTTAATCCTCCCCTTATAAAGGGGAGGAAAAAGAAACACTCAATCACGCGCGCACAAACATTTACACACCACAGAAAAAACCTGGGGTCCAGGGGTAAAACTGTTTGAGCGCCCAGGGCTTGAATAGATAATACTTTAATCTTTAGTTGAAGGCGCGAGTTTTTTACCCCGGCACTTTTTGTTACTTTTTGGTGACAAAAAGTAAAATGAATATAAAACAAAAACTACTGAAAAGTAGTTTTGATTTTATTAGACGATTTCTGGATTCCTGCCGGAGTTTATCCCGTACCAGGTTACGGGACAGGAATGACAAACAGCTCCGGCAAACTCCCCCCGCCTGCCTTGACGGCATGTCGGGCAGGCCTACCCCCTCGAGGTCAAGAGGGGGATGACGGCCTAACTCTCCAAAACAACTTCGTCTTCTTTTCTCCAAGCCGGGTCAACAATACAAATAAATTCTAAATCTTCTTCACCAATATTTTCTATATATTGAGTAGCATTAGGTGGAATATAAACTGTATCATATACACCAACCTCTTCTGCTTCATCATTTATATACATTTTGCCTTTGCCTTTTAAAATAAAATATACTTCCGAAGTTTTCATGGTGTGCTTCCAGGTTTTTTTTGTAACAGGCATCTTGGACCAAGCCAAACTATAACGACAGTCTACTTTATCACCATGTTCCACGTTAATAAACTCCCTTAAAAGACAATTGTCTCCAGCAATAATTTCTTTTTGATTGGCAAATTTTTTTATTAACATATTTAAAATTAAAGCCTGCCATCTCTAGCTAAACTAGTTTTTTTAGCTTGCATTAAAAATGTTTCTTGTGCAGTTACAATATTTTCCGATTTACCAGCCCAAGCTTTTAAAGTAGAAGCTTGTAAAGCCCGACCATAAGAAAAGGATAATTGCCAAGGACAATCAACTGCTATTTTGTTTATTTCATTCAAAGTTTCGGCTGCCAATTCTTCACTTTGTCCGCCAGACAAAAAGGCAATTCCTGATACTTCGGCAGGCACAGTTTCTTTTAAACATTTTACGGTAAGTTCGGCAATTTCTTTGGCGCTAGCTTGAGTTTCGCAAGTGGAACCAGAAATAACCATATTTGGTTTTAAAATAATTCCACCCAATTCTACTCCAGCTTTTTTTAATTCAACAAAAGTAACATCTAAAACATTCTTTGTTACTTCATAACATTTTTCTATTGTATGACCACCGTCCATTAAAACTTCTGGTTCCACAATTGGGACCAAGTTATTTTCTTGGCACAATTTTGCATACTTGGCCAAACGCTCAGCATTCATTTGTACACAATTGGCAGTTGGCAAATTTTCGCCAATTTTTATTACCCCGCGCCACTTACAAAATTTAGCTCCCATATTTACATATTCTGGCAAACGAGCTGGTAAATTTTCCAAACCCTTGGTAACTACTTCTTCTGGCGAATCTACCAAACTTTCTGTTCCTTCATCTACTTTTATTCCACTCAATACGTTTTGCTTTTCCAAAACTGTCACAAAAGTATGACCGTCACTCGCACGTTGACGGATAGTTTCGTCATACATAATTACTCCACTAATATATTCACCCATGTTTGGTGCAGTAAAGAGTAATTCACGATAACCACGACGATTATCTTCATTATTTTCTACTTCAATTTTGGCGAAGCGTTTACCAATTGTTGGGGTACTTTCATCGGCAGCCAAAATACCCTTGCCTGGGGCAACCATTTGTTTTGCAATATTATTTAATTCACTCATATAAAAATATTTTAATTAATTAATTTTTTAATAATTGGCAATTCACCTACCAATGGTTTAACATAATCAATAAATTTTTGACTCACCATATTGTCGGAAGCAAAAAATTCTGGTGGCATTTTTTTGGTTTTAGCATTTACTTCTGCCAAATCTACCAAAGCATAACTCACATTATACTCGCCCTCGCGCTTAATTACTACTGAACCATCAACATCACCGGAAAAAGTAAATTGCACTGCTTTTACACCAACCTCGCGCGCTTCTTTGGCGTCAACTTCGCTGACACAACCAGCAAAAGAACGTTGTAAATAACCAAAAGTGTCTACTCGTACCCGTGAAATCCCGGTATGACTTTTTACGGTGTCGGCCAATAAATCTCCTAAAATACCATTACCAGATAATTGTACATTACCATGCGCATCATGTTCTACTTGTTTGGCAAGTTTGGAAGCTATAGGTGTGCCCTCTTCATCAATAATCCCTTCGGAAATTGCTACCACGCAACGGCCATATTTTTCATACACTGCTTTTACATCACGTACAAAATAATGAATATTGAACGGCCGTTCGGAAGTATAAATTAAATGCGGGCCATCTTCGGAATTTTGTTTGGCCAAAACCGAACTGGCAGTAAGAAAACCGGCGTGCCGACCCATCACAATTCCCAAATAAATTCCGGGCAAAGAAGCATTATCTAAATTTACTCCCATAAAAGCCTGGGCCACAAATTTAGCTGCTGAACCAAAACCTGGACAATGATCGGTCACCATCAAATCATTATCAATGGTTTTGGGAATATGAATAGTATGTAATTCGTATTTAACTTTTTTGGCTTCTTCATTAACAATTTTACAAGTATCGGCCGAATCATTACCACCAATATAGAAAAAATATTTAATCTGGTTTTTTTTCATTACTTCAAACATTTTTGCACAATATTCGGCATCTGGTTTGTCACGGGTAGAACCCAAAGCCGAACCTGGAGTTTTGGCAATGGCTTCCAAATCTACTTCGGCCAAATTTGTTAGATCAATAAAGTCTTCTTTTAAAATTCCTTTTACTCCAAAATGCGAACCAAAAATCCGGCCAACACTTGGCTGTTTTTTTAACTCCAAAATAGCCCCTACCAAGCTTTGATTAATCACGGCCGTTGGCCCTCCACCCTGGGCAATCAAAGCATTAAAAGTTTCATTTTCCATAAAAAATTATTATTACTGCCAAGTAATATAGCACTGGCAAAAAAAATATTCAAGACATAAAAAAACCCACCAATTTGGCAGATTTTGTGTTTCGTAATTTCGGACTTTTCGTATTTCGTACATTATTAGTACTCATCATTCCCATCACTATATTCATTTTTGTGTTTTTTTTCATCATCTTCGTCTTCTTCTTTTAAACCCAAAAAATCTTCACTGGTTTCTTCTTCATCTTCGGTATCTTTCAAATTATCATAACTTAATTCACCACCCACTGCTTTGTCCCACAATTCATCTACTTTAAAATCCAAATTCAAATCTTCACTGTGTTCGGCATACCATTGTTCAAAGGCTACTTTTAATTCGTCCTCATCCGTAGCATTCTCAAAAGAATCTTCTAATAAAGCATATTTTTCTTGATGACTCATAGCCATTTCTTCTTCCATTTCATCAAACAAAGTCTGAATGTGATCCAAAACTGATTCTTTAATTTCCAGGTAACGATCTTTTGCCATATAGTATTTACTTATAATTTTAATAAAAAAAATATACCAAGAATAAAGCAATTTGGCAAGAGTAGGTGCCTGTGGACAATTGTCATGATGCAGATAGCAGATAGCAGATAACAATTTGCCAAAAACAAATTTTTGTTTTATCATTGTCATATGATAACTGCTATTTGTTATCTGCTAATATGATCACTTTAATGAGCTGGAATGTAAATGGTATTCGCGCCTGTTTGCGTAATGGCTTTTTAGATGTCTTAAAAAAATATCAACCAGATATTTTAGCTTTACAAGAAGTTAAAATTGCCGAGAAGGATCGCTTTGACGCTAAATTAGATTTTCCGGGCTATACAGAATTCTGGAATTCGGCCGAACGACCAGGTTATGCCGGCACGGCGATCTTGATTAAGGATACAACAATAGCTTTTTTATTTTCGAAGCGAGGACCTAGCGGAGCGAACCCACAGCGAGAAAATAAAAAAGATATTGCTGTTATTAATGGCTTAGGACTAGATAAATTCGATAGCGAGGGCCGAGTACAAACAATTGAATTTGAAAAATTTTATTTTGTAAATGCATATTTCCCCAACACTCGCCATGATTTATCGCGCCTTGATTTTAAAATTGAATTTAATAATAAAATATTTAAACATATTAAAAATTTGGAACAAACCCCTTCGGCTAGCTCAGGGCAAGTAAAACCTGTTATTTTTACTGGGGATTTTAACGTAGCTCATACAGAAATTGATCTGGCCAATCCAAAAGAAAATGAAAAAAATGCTGGCTTTACTATTGAAGAACGCACGAGTTTTGATAAATTTTTAAAGAATAAAATGATTGATACTTTTCGTGAACTTCACCCCAAAGACATAAAATATACTTGGTGGACTTACCGCTTTGGCGCCCGTCGTCGAAATATTGGCTGGCGGATTGATTATTTTGTTATTAGCAAACTCTTGAAAAAATATTTAAAAGATGCTACAATTATGGACCAAGTGGTTGGTTCTGACCACTGTCCCATAATGATTAAAATAAATTTATGACCGCAATAATTTATTCAATTTTAAGCGTTACCATCGTCAGCTTAATTTCCCTAATTGGGCTAGCTTCAATTTCCATTAAAGAAGAAAAACTACGCAAAATTTTAATTTACTTAGTAAGTTTTTCGGCTGGTGCTTTGCTCGCCGATGCTTTTATTCATCTTTTGCCAGAAGCAGTAGAAGAATCTGGATTTACTTTACAAGTTTCTTTATACGTTTTACTAGGTATTGGCTTGTCTTTTGTCATGGAAAAAATTATTCACTGGCATCATTGTCACCACACCCATTCTACCGAATGTTTGGAAGAACATCACGACCACGTGCAAGTAGCTCCTTTTGCCAAAATGAATTTAATTGGCGACACGGTACATAATTTTATTGATGGCTTAATTATTGGCGGCAGTTATTTGGTAAATATTCCACTTGGGCTTGCCACTACTTTTGCGGTAATTCTACACGAAATTCCTCAAGAAATCGGTGATTTTGGTATATTACTGCATGGCGGTTACAACAGAAAACGCGCTTTATTTTTAAATTTTATTACTGGCTTAACAGCTATACTTGGCGCAATAATTGCTATTTTAGTTAGCCAATTTATTCCCCATATTACATCTTTTTTAATTCCTTTTGCCGCCGGCAGTTTTATTTATATTGCTGGCTCGGACTTGGTACCAGAACTTCACAAAGAAACCAATGCTAAAAAATCTGCTTTACAACTTGTAATTTCTATTTTGGGTGTGGCAGTAATGATGGCGTTGTTACTGTTAGAGTAAACAAAAATCGACTTGCAAAACCTCCATGTCTTTCACTAAAAAACTTTAGAGAAAAACATGGTGGCAAGTCGATTCTCATCCCAACCATGTCCTTTCGGCGGTGCACGACACTTCATTCTTCTAACCTCCATTAGTCGTCATCGGCCCACGATGAACCACTTGCGTGTTGACCGACAGGTATATGGAGAACGATGTCCTGTCTCGCCGCCTGGTTCATCCAGCTATTTAGAGACTGACCAGCCAGCCCCTCGGTGAACCTGGCGAGCTCCACGCTGTGCGAAGGTGCGTGACCCTTGCGGTAACCGCCACTGGGCTCGAAGGAATAGGTAGCGGCATAACGAACTCGCACGCCCCAGATCATGTACCTCGCGAAGAACTCGCTCACGTAATCCCGAAAGGCCTTCGGACACCGCTTGAGATCCTCTTCCCGCACTACCAAAACCGATGGCATATCGTCCCTCCCAAAAAACCCACTTGGGTCGTTTGGAACTATTTAAACACAAAAATACAATAATGTCCAGTAACCTATGATTACTAATAATCTTAATCCAATCCTATTCCAATACAGTTTTATCACCATCCGCTGGTACGGTCTTTTTTTGGCTCTCGGTGTCGGAATAGCAATTTATATTATTGCTAAATTATTTAAACAAAAAAAATATCCAATAAATTTGGCTTATGATTTATGTACTTGGCTAATAGTTGGCGGACTAATTGGCGCTCGACTAGGAGAAATTTTATTTTACGAGCCTACTTTTTATTTTACCCATCCGCTAGAAATGATTATGATTAATCATGGTGGGCTTTCTAGCCATGGTATGACAATTGGTTTGTTATTAACATTTTTTTTATTCATCAAAATAAAAGCCAACAACCCCCTTAATCCCCCTTTATTAAGGGGGAAAAACGACGTTACCCCCCTTGAAAAAGGGGGGCGGGGGGGGTTATTAGATTGGCGTAAAATTCTGGACATCCTTATCATTCCTATCCCACTTTTGGCAATGTTTATTAGGATTGGAAATTTCTTTAACTCGGAAATTGTCGGCAGAGCCACTAATTTACCCTGGGGTGTATATTTCCCCAATTACGAGTTAAACCCTGTCCTACGCCACCCTGCACAGCTCTACGAAGCACTGGCGTTACTTATAATATTTATAATTCTATATTTTAGTTATAAAAAATACGTGTCGCGTGGTGTAACTTTACGCGACAAAGAAAAACTACCAAATCTTTTTATCTTTCATTTATTTTTAATACTCTATTTTTCTTCTCGTTTTATAATTGAATTTGTTAAAGAATTTCCAACTTATTTTGGCTTAACCACCGGGCAATGGTTGAGTGTGCCGTTTGTTGTGTGGGGAATAATATATTTTATAAATATTTTAAAACAAAAAAAGAATTAGATTTTTGAAGCGGCCACTGTCTGCGACTATTAGATTTTGGCGCGAAAAAATTTAATTCTTTTTTTGTTTTAATAAAAATCACTTTAAATCACGATGTTTGCCCTGACCAATGAATTATTTTATGTTCTAAGAACAGCATCAAACTATTTAAAACATACCCCAAAAATCCTATTAACAAAATTCCTACATAAACTTCTTCCATTGCCAAAACACTAGAAGCGGCAAAAATTCTATGCCCCAAACCATTTTGCGAACCTAAAAACATTTCCGCCACCAACTCAACAATTAGAGAAAAGGAAAGACTAACGCGAATACCAGCGGCAATATATGAAAGTGTAGAAGGCAAAATAATCAAACAAACTGTTTTCCTAAAAGAAAACTTTTTTAATTTGCCTACTAGCAGCCGTATTTGTGAAATATTTTGGAAACCATAAAGAGTATTAACAAGTACTATTAAACATGCCGCCCAAGCCGACACAAATATTTTAACTAAATCTCCTAAACCAAAAAGCACAATAAAAAGAGGAAACAATGCTGTGGTGGGGATAGAACGAATAAAATCCATAGGCAAACGTAAAGTTTTGTAGAGCGGACGGAAAAAACCTAACAAAATCCCAATTATCACCCCAATAATTGTACCCATTGATAAACCAACAATAGTTCGCTTAAAAGTAGCCCAAATATCACCATACAATTCTGGTGTATCTAATAACGCAAACAAATTATTTATTACTGCCACAGGCGAAGGTAAAAATAATCTATTTACAAACAAAGATAATAATTCCCAAACTAAAAATATAATTAAAATACCAAGAATATTAAATTTCATAGCACAGGAATAGTTTGCAAAAATGATTGTGACACCTTACGATACAATTCAGAAAACTTTTCGCTCTGAAGCAAAACCGGCACACGAGGACGAGGCAAATCAATTGTATAATGTCCAAAAATTTTAGTAGGCTGATTCCCAAGTACTATCACTTCATCAGCAAGATAAATGGCTTCTTCTATATCATGCGAAACTAAAATTATTGTAGTAGGACATTTTTGCCACAGCAACTCAAGTTGTTGCCGCCAAGCCAATCTTTTTTCATAATCAAGCGCTGTAAATGGTTCATCCATTAAAAGTAATTTTGGCTGATTGATAAATTCACGCACAAGCGCTAATAACTGCTGTTGTCCACCACTACACTGATAGGGGTAAGATCCCCACGGCAATACAATATTACGTTCAACGGCCCAATTTTTAATATAAACATGCTTTTCAAGTTTAGACAACGTTGATTGTTCCAGAGTACAAGCGACATTATCAATATTTTTTAACCATGGCAGTAATGACTCACGATAATTTTGAAAAACAAAACCAATCTTAGTATTTTGATTATCTTTATCATCAATTTTAATACGTCCCAATTCGAATGGTATTAAGTCGGCCAAACAATTAAGCAGGGTAGTTTTGCCACAGCCATTTACTCCAACTACTGCCACAATAATGTTAGATTTAATTTCTAAAGAAAAATTATCAAACACTAACTGTGGATTTTTACTTTGTGCGTTATAAATTTTGGTAAGATTTGTTATAGCAAGATTTGGCATGTTTATAGCTCTAATAATCCATCACCAAATAAGGAATTAACCTCTACTTTAGTTTTAAGCAATTTATTATCATACAGATAGTCAGCAAATTTTTGAACTTGGGTACGATTTTCCTCACCCAATTTCGCATAATGAAATAATTTTAGATCGGCAAGAACTTTGTCAGCCGATTCTACTGGAATCGGTGTATATTTTAACATGGCCTTTTTAGCTTCGGCCGGGTTATTGTTTATAAAATCAATTGCCTGATTGAGTGATTTTACCACGGCCTGAGCCGCAACTTTATTTTCATTTATAAATTTAGTAGCCAGTACTGCTGCCGTTGATGGGAATGGCGACATAATGTATTTAACCCGAGGGTTGTTAGATACCAATTTAGTTTGACCACTAAACAAGGCAATATTAGAAGTTGGTTCAGTAGTTGATAAGGCATCATATTCGCCAGCCAAAAGTCCTTGAATTTGAAGTTTTGGATTAATTTCAATAATTTCAACTTCAGCTAGGCTTATTTTCATGCCAGTAAGTATGGCTTTAAGAAAATTTACTTGAACCAACCCTCCATAAACCCCAATTTTTTTACCACGTAAATCTTGATAAGAGTTGATAGGGGAATCTTTTTTGGCAATAATGCTGGCAGTATAATTAGTTTCTGTTTCTTCGGTGGAAGAAAATATTTTAAAAGTATTCGGATATTGTATAGCAGATGGAAAAACAATGGTATATGCCAAAACTGGGGCAAAATCAATTTTACCAGACACTAAAGCAGCCACAATATCATTGGGTGTAGTGGCCTCAGAAGCTTCAATATTAAGGCCATTTTGTTTAAAAAATCCTTGCTCTAACGCTACAAAAAGAGATAAATTGGCTGTAATTGGCATATAAGCAGTTCTGACTGTTTGGACAACTGGTAAAACAGATGTTGGTTCGGCAACATTTTGATTCACTGAACAGCCAGCTAATGCAACTACTGAAAAACTTACAACCATCACTAAAATCAAAATTTTAGTATTAAACATTTTTTTAAAATGTTTTTTGAAAATATGAATTGCCATATTTTAAAAAATTAAAAATTAATTAACCTGTCTTGACAATACTCTCAAATCAGAGTATTGTATACAGTGTCGTGACAAAACCACAACAATATGCAAATAAACAAAATTTTGGACTTGTTTAATTTACAACCTTTAGAAAAAGAAATATTTTTAGTTGCCTTAGAAAGTGGGCCAACTGGTGCTACTACCCTGGCTCAAAAAGCTGGAGTTAAGCGCACAGCTATTTATGATTTATTAGAAAATCTAACCAAGACAGGCTTAATAGTTGAGTCACAAAAAAATAATATTAAAATTTTTACAATACAAAAGCCAGAAATTATTGAGTTATTAATTGAAGAAAAACAAAAAAACATTTTAACGGCTAAAAGTACTTTAGCAGAATTAAAAAATACTTACTACAAAAAAAACAGCCCCACCAAACCGCGTTTACAATTATTTGAAGGACGAGAAGAACTACAACACATGATGAAAGACATGTTGCTTTATCGCGACACCACTGCTTATGTGCTTTGGCCAGTAGAAAAAATTATTAAATTATTGGGTAGCGAATTTTACCAAGAATTCCACAAAAAGCGTGCTGAAAGAAATATTCAAATTAAAGTAATTTGGCCACAGATGCAAGCAACCGCTAAAACTAAGTATGATTTTTTTAAAAATGATGTAGAATTAAAAAGAGAAATTCGTATTGCTCCAAAAAATATTGATTTTTCTTTGGGCTATACAATTTATGCCAACACTGTGCGTTTTATTTCTTCACAAAAAGAAAATTACGGATTCTTAATTGAAAGCCCGGAAATGGCAGAGATGATGAAACAGCAGTTTGAAATTATTTGGGGACAGTCCAAAAGTATAAAACAAAAATAATTACAACACTCACGCGCGCACAAACACAAGGTAAAAATTTAGAGGCGAGGAAGAGTGTTCCTTCGGAGCTCTATAGCGAAGAAGGATTTGCTCGTCTAGAGCCTCTTTAGGCTCGCACGAGCAAAAACGAATGACGAGTCCTAAATTTTCCGCAGTGTTTGTTTAGCGCGAAGTTTTTGCTCCACTTTTTTAAAAAAGTGGAGGTAAGAGTAATTGGACGATTTCCCTGCCCGCTAATGCTAGAGCATAGCGATGGCAGGCGGGTGGATTCTTGCCTGCGCAGGAATGACAGACGACGGTGACGAAACCCCACCCTAATCCTCCCCTCGTAGGGGAGGGAAACCAACACACCCCGTCGCTTCTGACGCGACACCCCTCTCTAGAGGGGATTTGCTAACCACCTCCCCCCGACTGCGACGTCGGGGTACTCCTCCTTCGTAAGGAGGAGACAAAAAAAACACCGCCATTAGCGATATTTTTAAAATAAAAAAACTGAGTACAAGGTCCAGGCGTCGGTCTACTTTTGCGTTGCCGCTATCATCGACGCTGAGAGGCTTAACTGCCGAGTTCGGGATGGGATCGGGTGTGACCCTCTCGCTCATGACACCTAGACTCTGTACTCAGTTTGAATTGAAAAAATATTAATTTTATAGATCAGCACAACTCTGTGCTTCCGTAGTATGCTCGACTTATTAGTACGCCTCGGCTTAAACCATTACTGGCCTTTTACCTAGCGCCTATCAACCTCGTAGTCTACAAGGAGTCTATAGCGAATGTTAATCTTGAAAACGGCTTCGCGCTTAGATGCTTTCAGCGCTTATCCGTGCTAAACTTAGCTACTCGGCGGTGCCCTTGGCAGGACAGCCGACACACCAGAGGTTTATCCTTCCCGGTCCTCTCGTACTAGGGAAGAGCTTTCTCAACATTCATCGCCCACAACAGATAGGAGACCGAACTGTCTCACGACGTTCTGAACCCAGCTCACGTACCGCTTTAATAGGCGAACAGCCTAACCCTTGGGACCTTCTCCAGCCCCAGGATGCGATGAGCCGACATCGTACTATTTTCCATACTTTCATATGGCGCAGACTATATCTTCATCTTGCTCTGGATTTTAGTCCGCCCACTGGCGGACATGATCTCAGTTTGACTTAGCAAGAGTCGGCGTGTTATCCTTCGACTCCTCTTTCGCTTACGCTCAAGATTCGCTCAGGATCTTCCCTTTCGGGTCAGTCGTTACAGGGTCATGCGCCGATTAAGCGCAGACTTCCCACGGGGTTGCCGGCCACGATGTGACAATGTCCATTTTCGTGGTGACGGGTTCTCCGTTATAAGCCGATTTTATTTTGTCTCTATCTATAATTAAATTATTAACGAAAAGATTTTGGAACAACATCACTGTTGGTGCACCCCGATTTTGTTAAGGTGCCAAACCGCGCCGTCGCTGTGGACGCTTGGGCGCGATCAGCCTGTTATCCCCAGAGTAGCTTTTATCCGTTGAGCTTCCGCCGTCCTATATCGTACGGTCGGATCACTAACTTCCACTTTCGTGACTGCTCGGGCAGTAACCCTTGCAGTAAAGCCAGCTTCTGCGTTTGCACGTCCAGTCCGATTTCCATCCGGACCAAGCTGACCTTTGTAAACGCCTCCGTTACATTTTGGGAGGCAACCGCCCCAGTTAAACTACCCATCAGATACTGTCTCCCCCGGCTGATTCAAGTCGGGAGATTAGGTATATCACAGCGCAAGGGTGGTGTCTCATTGGCGCCTTTCGGCTCCCACCTACACTGAACAAACGAGGTAATATACCAATATCAAACTATAGTAAAGCTTCATGGGGTCTTTTCGTCTAGTTGCGGGTACGTCGCATCTTCACGACACTTGCATTTTCGCCGAGTACATTGTTAAGACAGTCCTCACACCGTTATGCCATTCGTGCGGGTCGGAACTCACCCGACAAGGAATTTCGCTACCTTAGGACGGTTATAGTTACCGCCGGCGTTCATCAGCGCTTCAGATCAAAGCTGCCTTCCCGAAGGAATTGACTTCTCCCTTTAACGTTCTGACACTGGCCAGGCATCACTCCCTATACTTCAGCTTGCGCTTTTGCAGGGAGCTGTGTTTTTGGTAAACAGTCGCATGAGGTCTTTAGCTGCGCCCCACTTGCGTGGGGAGGCCTTATCCCGAAGTTACGGCCGCTAAATTGCAGAGTTCCTTAACAATGTTTCTCTCGTCCGCCTTGGTCTACTCGACCTGCCCACCTGAGTCGGTTTGCGGTACGGATTGATATAGCCTAACGTTATTGTACTTTTCTAGACACGAATTGCACTTAAATTGACGTTGCCCGAGGGCTTCATCTTTATCTTGCGAAACGTTTATAGCCAAAAAACGCTTAAACACTCGACATGTACATACAACAACAAACTATACCAAGTGCAGGAATATTAACCTGCTCTTCCATCGGTTACGCCTTTCGGCCTGGCCTTAGGATCGACTAACCCAGGGACGATTCACGTTGCCCTGGAAACCTTGGGTTTTCGGCGTGCCGGACTTTCACCGGCATTTTTGCTACTTGTGCCTGCATTCTCACTTCCAAACGCTCCACCAATCCTCACGGATCCAGCTTCACTGCTGTTTGGAAAGCTCCTCTACCACGTAGGTTCGCCTAAGCTTACCTACATTCACGACTTCGGTATACTACTTAGCCCCGGTACATTTTCGGCGCGAAAACTCTTGACCAGTGAGCTATTACGCTTTCTTTAAATGATGGCTGCTTCTAAGCCAACATCCTGGTTGTATGAGAATTAACACCACCTTTTACACTTAGTAGTAATTTAGGGACCTTAGTCGGTGATCTGGGCTGTTTCCCTTTTGACGACGAAGCTTAGCCCCCGCCGTCTGACTTGCGTACTCTAATCTCTGGTATTCGGAGTTTGATTGAAAGGAGTATCCTTGCGGACCTCGCTCTCATCCAGTGCTCTACCCCCAGAGGGATCATACGCAGCTATACCTAAATATATTTCGAGGAGAACCAGCTATTACCGAGTTCGATAAGAATTTCTCTCCTATCCACAACTCATCCCCGCATGTTGCACGGTGCGTGGGTTCGGACCTCCCCTTGATTTTACTCAAGGTTCATCCTGGTCATGGATTGCTCACCCGGTTTCGGGTCATGTATGTGCTACTTAACGCCCGTTAAGACTCGGTTTCCCTACGCCTCCGGACCATAAGTCCTTAAGCTTGCAACACACACACACTCGCAGGCTCATTCTTCAATAGGAACACAGTCACCCCGCGAACGGGGCTCCTGCTCATTGTAAGCATATGGTTTCAGATACTATTTCATCGCCCTCTCCGGGCTGCTTTTCACCTTTCCCTCACGGTACTCGTTCACTATCGATCACTGTTGGTATTTAGCCTTAGGCCATAGTCGGCCTGACTTCCGACGGAATTTCACGTGTTCCGCCGTACTCAGGAAAATTAAACACCGTATATAATATGTATTTTATTTACAGGACTATCACCTTCTTTGGTGCTCTGTTCCAAGAGTCTTCAACTATACAAATATTATATTCCGGCCGGCATAGCAGGTAGCCGACGTTAACTTCCTATAACACTTATACCGCAACGGCCTGTCCTTTATGTACAAAGTACAACAAGTCTTGCGACAAATTTTTCCAAGTACAACACGATATAAGTTTGGGCTTTTTCCCCTTTCGCTCGCCACTACTTAGGGAATCGAAACCATAGTCTTCGACACTAATCGACCCCGATTAAACATCGGAGAAGATTAGTGTGAAAAAAATGGTCTTTTGGTTTCTTTTTGTTCCTCTGGTTACTGAGATGTTTCACTTCACCAGGTGCTCTCTACATACCTATGAATTCAGTATGAAGTTCCCGATGCTTTCGTATCGGGAGGGTTCCCCCATTCGGAAATCCTCGGATCAAAGGTTGCTTACCACCTCCCCGGGGCTTATCGCAGGTTGCTACGTCCTTCATCGACCTAACAGTGTCTAGGCATCCACCATATGCTCTTAAAGATGCATACTACGAAAACACACAATTGTGCTTTCTTTTTATCTTATTAAATCTTTAATAAGACCGCTTATTTTTGAATTGACCTATTTAATATTTTTAATTTGAATTGTCAAAGTTCTATCCCTAAATCTCTTGCCACAGACAATTTAGATTTTTATCTACGCTGTCTGTGATCTGAGAGCCTGCCACGATGTGGCACCGTGTTTACCGCGTAAAATTCGCTTTGCTCATCACGCGGTTCCTACTCCAAGTGGCTTATTTCATTACGCCACTTTTCGTGGAAAAAAAGATCGCCTTCAAGCGATCAATTTAACAGAAAAGTCAATTGCCACGCCTGGTTAATCTAAGTATAATTTTATGTAAGTAAACATTGTCGTTTAACTTTATTGTTATACCCAGAGGTCCAAACGTATGCGGACGTGGTGCAATTCATTTATGAATGCCTGACAATTTTACAACTTTCTCAAACTATTGTCAAGTGTCTAAGGTGTGGATAAAAACTGCCTGCAATGTACCGTACTTCCCTGAGGAAGTTCTGGTACATTGTGGATAGTTTGTGGGTAAAAATCAAAGTTTTTTACGCTTTAATAACAATGAATTAAGCACTACAGAAACAGAGCTCATGGCCATGGCCAAACCAGCATATTCGGCTTTTAACAAACCAAATGCAGCAATAGGAATTCCTATACTATTGTAAAACAAGGCCCAAAACATATTTTGCTTTATTTTGTTCATGGCAAGTCGACTCAATTTAATGGCTTTGGCTACATCACATAAATCATTTTTTACTAAAATTATTCCTCCGGTTTCCATAGCCACGTCAGTTCCTGTTCCCATAGCAATACCCAAGTCAGCTTGTGCCAAAGCAGGGGCGTCATTTATACCATCACCGACCATAACTACTTTTCCTCCTTTTGCTTGATATTCTTTTATAATTTCTAATTTATCTTGGGGTTGTACTCTACCTCGCCAATTTTTAATCCCAACTTCATTGGCAATTGCTTCGGCAGTTTTATTATTATCTCCAGTCGCCATTACTGGTTCCAAACCTAATTTTTCTAACATTTTTATTGCTTCTCTGCTACTCGCTTTTAATTTATCAGCCACCGAAACAAAACCTACCATAGTCCCAGCTACAACTACCATTAAAACTGTCCTACCTTTTTCCTCTTCAACAATCATTTCCTCTCTTAACTCTTCATAACTAATATTGTTTTCTTTTAAAAGTGCTCCATTACCAATTAAAATTTCCTGACCGGCAACTTTAGCCTTCACACCTCTACCAACTTCTGCAGAAAAATTTTCAACTGATAAAAATTCCAAATTTAATTCTTTGGCTTTTTTCACAATCGCTTCAGCCAAAGGATGTTCTGATTTATTTTCCACTGATGCAATTTTTTGTAAAATATTTTTTGAGGTATATTTTTTACTTTCCACAATATTAACTACTTCTGGTTTGCCTTCTGTTAAGGTACCAGTTTTATCAAACACCACCACATTTATCTTGCCAGCAATTTCCAAGGCTTCGGCATTTTTAATTAAAATGCCATTTTCTGCTCCTTTGCCAGTGCCCACCATAATCGCTGTGGGCGTGGCCAAACCCAAAGCACAAGGACAAGCAATTACTAGCACTGCTATACCTGCCATTAAAGAAATTACAAAACTTGCTCCCACCACAAAAAACCAAATTAAAAAAGTAATTATTGAAATTAGCATTACCACGGGCACAAAAATACTCGAAACCCGATCAGCAAATTTTTGAATTGGGGCTTTGGACCCTTGGGCTTCTTCAACAATTTTTATAATCTGGGCCAACATGGTATCCTTGCCAATTTTGGTAGTTTTAAATTTAAAACTACCAGTTTTATTAATTGTGGCTCCAATTACAAAATCCCCAACTTTTTTTTCCACAGGAATACTTTCTCCGGTAATCATTGATTCATCAATACTAGAATAACCTTCAACAATTTCTCCATCCACGGGAATTTTTTCACCAGGTCGCACAATTACTGTATCCCCAACCACCACTTGCTCTATTTGAATATCAACCTCTATAAATTTATCCTGAGCTTGTCGAAGGACGCGCGCAGTTTTGGCTTGCAAACCCATTAGTTTTTTTATTGCTTCCCCGGTTTTTCCTTTGGTTTTGGCTTCCAACCATTTGCCCAAAATCACAAAAGTAATTAGAAGTGAAGAAGTCTCATAAAAGGCTTCCCCACCCACAAAATAAGTTGTAAATAAACTATAAAAATAAGCCCCACTAGTACCCACTGCCACCAAAGTATCCATATTAGCAGTTTTATTTTTAATTCCATACCAAGTACCTCGGTAAAATCTGTAGCCAATAAAAAATTGGATAACTCCAGCCAAAATTGATTGCACTATTAAACTAATCAAAGTCTTGTTTGCCAAAATCATACTTAAAACAAAAATTGGCAATGACAAAACCAAACTAAACAAAAAATAATTTCGTTCTTTTTTAATTTCTGATGTTTGCAACATTTTTTGATGGTCATGCTCGGTATGTGGCATTTCACTCCCAACTACTTCTGCCCGATAACCGGTATTTTTAATTATTTCAACAACTTCATTAGCATCAATTTCACCTTCAACAATCGCTTTTTCATTGGCATAATTTACGTTTGCACTTTTAATACCTGGTATTTTTTTTAAAGCACCCTCAATAACTAATGCACAAGAAGCACAATGCATGCCATGTATATTGTATTGTTGTTTATTTATTGTCATAATCTCGAGCCACAGCGAGAGATCCCTTTTCTTTGGGTTTAACTTCGCTTTATTAATTATACTTTTTTAATATTTTTTAAAAGGGATTCCTCACCTGTGGGTTCGGAATTACTGGACAATAAACTTTCCACGATACATTCCCATACTGCAAGAAAAAGGGATTTCACCCGCTTCGGTGGGAGTAAATTCAATAATATTTTCCCCTTTTTGTAAACTTCGACTAATATTATACTTTCTCATTACTAGTGAAGAGGCACAAGTATACGGATTAGTAGAATTAATCACCCAACGCACGGGAACACCTTTTTTTACAGTTAGAACATTTGGACTGTAACCAGAATAATCTTGAGTCATATTTACAATTTGCACTTCATCAGTAATTGCCCCAGCAGTTAGTGGGGTTTTATCTACTTTGGCAGAAAATAAATTTAGGGAATTATTTATATTAAACAAACCCAAAACAATTACAATTAGACCCGCTACACTAAAAAATACTTTTGCTTTTTTACCCCGGAAAACAGAACTAAGTACGCCAATACCCAACAAACCAAAACTTGTACCAAAAGCAAATATTGCCAAACTTAATCCACCAAGAAAAAAGCTACCAGTGGAAACAGCATACAATTGCATGGCTTGAGTAAAGCCACAAGGCAAAAAGAAAGTGAGTGCCCCAGAAAGCATTGCGCCACGATGACTATATTCTTTAGTGTCATTACCAATACCTAATTTTTTACTAATAGACTTTGGTAAAGAAATATTTTTATTTTGCAAAAAAGGAAAAATATTTAACAACTTTAACCCCAAAAAAATCATTACCAGACTAACGGCTAATGTTAAAAAAACTAAAAAATTATTTGATAATTTAAAAGCTGAGCCAAGCCAACCAATTATTCCACCAAGGATAAAAAAACCGCCAATTCTTCCTAAATTAAAAAATAAATGGGGCCGAAATTTCTGCCATGCAGATGCTTCGGGATGTAATTCGGCGTGGCGAGCGGACAAACTTAAAACCAAACCGCCAATAATTGCCATACAAGTAGAAACCCCGGCCACCAAACCAATAAGGAGGGCCGCTCCCAAACCTGCACTATCACCCAAACTAGCACCCAAATTCCCAAGACCCAACATTTTCCACAAAAAAAATAGTATTAGCAAAATTACCAAACTTTTTAATAAATTTAGATAATCATTTTTATCTTTGGAGAGTAATGATTTTTTGTCTTCTTTGCCAACACTATAACCAGCGTCGGCAACAGCTTGATTAATTAAGGCTTCAGCTGGTGGTTGATTTTCAAAAGATAATTTTGCTTCACCAATTTTGGAATCCACAAAGACCTCTTTTACGTCTGGCAATTTTTTTAAATTATTACCAACCAAAATTTCACAAGATTTACAATGCATGCCTTTTATCGGAATTAGTAATTTTTGCATATAATTATTTTTTAGTTTGATCAAAAACTTTCATTAATTCTTTTACAAATTCCAAACGCACTTTTTCACTTTTAGATTCCAATTTATTGGTTCCGCAAGAAAGCAAATGACTTTCCAAAATGTGATTATTTACTTGTTTGAGTATCCCAATAGCCGCATTTACTTGCTGGGCAATATCCAAACAATATCTATTTTCGACAATCATTTTATCAATTAAGGCCAATTGCCCATGCACCTTTTTTAAATTAATTTTTATTTTACCAGTATATGGTTCAATCATATTTTCTTGTTTAAAAATTATTTGAAAATTGTAAATTGATAATTGTAAATTATTTATAGTATACCTCCACCCCAGGTATAGGTCAAGAGTAAAGTTGTGGATAAAAAAACTCCCCTATTTAAGGGGAGTACCTATAACAACAACTACAAACTCTTAACTTTAAACTTTATTAACTTAGAGCCCTCTACCAACAACTTCTTAGCATGTTTAATACTTTTACCGCTCTCTACCAAAAGTCTGCCAACCGAACCATCATAACCTTCTGGTGGACACAAAAAAGTATCCCCAACTTTCTTTTCAAAATACATACTTACAAAATATGGTTTCTTTTCCAAACTCTTATCAATTTTAATTTCGGTAATTACTCCGGTTTTTCTTGGCAACAATTGGCCACCTACCAAATATTTGTAGGGTTTATTTGGTTTATTTATTTTGACAGATACACCAAGAGCAATTTTAACAGCATTCTCTACTAAATCCACACCCCAAACATTTTTAGAAAATAAATATACATGTCCACCACCCATACGTAAATTTATTTCAATCGGCACGGCTCCATTTCTACCATACTTAGCCTCAAAATGAACACAACCATTACTAACTCCCAATTTTGCGAGTGACTCAAGGGCCATCTTATGCAAAACTTCCAAAGCTTTGTTGGGCAAAACAGAAGGAGACCATTGCCCTAATTCTACAAAAAATGGCTCTTTTGTTTTTTTATTATCATTAATAACCAAATACTTAATTTCGCTATTTTGTACCAAAACATCAATATCAACCTCTTTGCCAGTTATATATTCTTCAGCTACTATTTCCAAACTCTCCCACTCTGGAGCCAATACAAAAGAATGAACATTTTTCTTCACATAATTATAACCTTTTTCCAATTCTTCCACTCTTTCTATTTTAATTACAAAAGCACTTGAAGCACCATAAACGGGCTTTACAATAATTGGAAATATAAAATTTTTCTTCACAAAATCCAAATCTCTTTTATTTACCAAAAGCCGGCTTGCGGGTGCAGGGATATTTTTTTTAAAACAATCAAGTCTAAATAAATATTTATTTTTTACAATCTTAGAAACTTTGCTAGGAATACCCGGCAAGTGATAATTTTCCGCTAATTTAGAAACCAAAACTACACATTCTTCCCAAAAGGTTAAAACTCCATCAATTTTATTACCCTTTCTAACAAAATCTTCCACTACGGCGAAACATTTGGAATAATTATTTAAATCTGCAACCAGCCACTCATCAACATATGGTTTGGCAAAATCTCTAATACTTCTATCCAAACAAACAATTTTTACACCCAGTGATTTTATTTTTTTTAAAATAAAAACTTTATTGGGTGAAGTAGCATTAACTAATAAAATAACTTTTCCTTTTAAATTATTCATAATAATAAATAAGTAATACACTATTTTATAAGCCAAGATTATAATAAAAAAACAGCCTTTTGTCAAGGCTATTTTGAATAAATCAGCAAAATTAAAGAACTACAATACAACTTCCTTCTTTTTCTATAACAGCTTCAACCAACGTGTGTTTTTTTAAATAATTCAAAACTTCATTAGCCAATTTTCCCGTGCCAAAGCCATAAATTACTCTAACCATCTGCTCCTTATTTTGCGAGTTTTTAAATAAAAAAACCTCTAGTTTTTCTAGGGCTTCATTTGGATAAAATCCATGTAAATCTAATTCGGGCATTTCTGCACCCAATTCAGCGGCAAAGATTTTAGCTTCTAAGTTATTCATGTGTGCTGGCGGAGAGACTCGAACTCTCAATCCCTTTCGGGAACATGCTTCTAAGGCAAGCGCGTATACCAATTCCGCCACGCCAGCAAATATTTTTTAGCTACTAAATACTTTCTTTCTAAGAAGATACCACAATTTTCTTTATAAATCAAGTTTAATAACTTTATTGAATCGGCTTTAGCAAATTCCAAAACATAAACACTTTTCTTTTTCCCTACACTTCCATAATAGCCTTTTATCCCATTTTTAATAGTATTTCCCCTTAGCCAATCAACAAACTTCTTACTTGCAGAAAAAAATCTAACTCTTAACTGTGTGTGTTGACTTTCTCGATGTTTAAACTCATTTATATTACCATCTCCATCAAAACAACCACGCAAAAAGTGATAAAAATATTTTCTTGGTACTTTAAGTTTGCCAATAGTTTTTGATTTGTTTGGTGTTAACCCGATGGACAATAAAAATTTATAAAAACTTACATCGCCAAACTGAACTATACTGTATATTTTTTCTGCACCGGCCACTCTAGATTTTTTACCAACAATATTATCTAATTCAAGACATTCCTTGTATAAAAATGCTAAATCATAGTCTTTTGAAGTGAAAGAAATATGTCTTCCATCACCAGATAAATTTCCATCAGTCACTATCAAACCAATAGCATACGCAAATTTTGGCGACCATTCTATTTTAACTTTATTTAAAGGTTTCATGAACACATAAGCATTATGTGAATACCAATATTAAACTACAAATAATCGAAAAGGTCAACTAAAAACTACTGCAATAAAACAGTAGTTATTTAGTTTTGTTTGTCGACAAAGTGAATTGCCGGAGAAAATGCCGGCTCACTATCACCTCTATTGAATAGCCGAGGGACAGGCCAAGAAAGAACACCTACTCCTTTTCCAGAATTTGAAACCAGGGAAGGATCGATCGGTCCGTACGGTGATAGGGACCACGTGCCGGAAGGGTGAAGGAAGGGTTATTGGCAAGCAACCGATACGTCTCAGGATCAACACGCCGCACTGCCGTGCCTTCATCATATTCCTTCTTCACAACCGTGCCAGCCGAATACTCATTGAGCAGTATGACCGGCAAAGTAGCAATCGGATTATATCTCTGCACTTGTGGCATGATTTCTTCGAACAAGAGTTGGCGGTGATTAGCCAACAATTCGGACAACACACGCAATACTTCACGGGTGATGATCGGACCCATGGCCAGACAATGCTTCACGACGAATTCGGTGACACGCGATTGGAGCACTCCCGAATTGAACGATCCAATAGCCTTGAGCAAATTCCAGAGCCAGGCAGTCGTATGACGATGACTACCATCCGTATTGCACCCATACTCATTCACCACGATGGGAGCAAAACCGTTCTTGTACAGACTCTGGAGCTCTTGAATAATACGCACTGGCATAACCAACTCCGTTGCCTTGATGGAAGCGAGTCCAACTTCTCCAACCTCGATCCACATGCCGCGGTAAACACCCCGACTATGAATACGGAGATCGCGAGAGTACTGTCGACAGCTAACCGCCGCTTCCAACTCGAAAATCGCATTCAAATCACAATTCTCTTTGCCCACGACGCACATAATTTTCTCTGCCCACAGGAGTGCATCGCTGTCATAGATCATTTTACCGTGTTGGTCCCAAGCCTGGCGTGCCAACGACAGAATCTTCGCCATGCTACAATTGTGCACCTGACGCAGACTATGTCGCAACCCTTCAACATACATCTGCCATTCAGCCTCACCCCACGGCAACGTTTGGACAATGATGGGACTCAAGACAAATATATCCGGCTCAGCCACACCCAACCAATCCCACGACGGCAATTTCGGCTCTGCTACCGTCGATACCAACTGACAATCTCCGAGCACTGGAATCCCTGCGAATTTGGCGAGTTCCTGAAAACGATTCCACTCCAAAGCTCCGGTGTTAATCTGGCAATTACCACCAGGACCAGGCAAGCTGTGCCCAGGAAAACGCGTCAAACACTGAGATCGTGGCGCCACAAGCACTGTTCCAATTCGGTGAGAGGTAAAGACACAATCACATCCATTAATTGGGTCTGTAAACAGATCATTCTCCTGCTTGATCTGTTCCACTCCCTTCTGCTGTTGATACTGCCTCACGTCTGGCTCACGAAATCGATACAACGAACTAAACTCAGGCAAAAGCAACGCACCCTCTCGCATATTTCCTCCTCCCGCTTTTTTAAACAAAAATACCCGCCAGCCTTGGCGAGTATTTTGTTCAAAAACTAATACCACTACCAAGCAACCGGCCCTGTCCCGGTTGTAGTAATGGTAGTCAATTTTTGAATTTCATTTACTATTTTTTCAAAACCAATAATTTTCAATTTATTTATCTCATCATCCGATAACAAGAAATTTAAAGATGGCAATAATGATGGTGAGGAAACAAAATGTTTTGACTCCTTAAATACTTTTTCTCGTTGTACAACTCCACCAAAACCAACAAAAACATCCACCTCACTTGCTGCCTCCAAGTCGGCTACACTATCTCCTACCAATGCTAATCTTCCACCTTTTTGTTTTTCTTGCTGTAACACTCTTGCTTTGCCATAATCCTGAGCCAACAACGAACTAGTATTAAAATTCAAAAAATTTTCATCCCCATCAAAAAATATCTCATTGGCAATAATGTTATTCTCGTCTAACCCAAGTTTTTTCGCCACCGGCAAAATCATTGGATAAAAATTAGCTGACAGAATATATACCTGCTTATCCAAAGCACGCAATAATTTCATTGTTTCCAGCACACCAGCTACCAACAAACCAACACACTCTTGTGCTACAACATCGAGATCATTTTTTGTCGGAGAAATTAATTGCATTTTTTCTAAAAAAATATCAGAGAATGCCACTTCGCCGTTCATTGAACGTTTTGTCATAGCAGAAACATTTTTTCCTACCCCTCGCCTTATTCCCAACAAATCCAAGCTTTCCGCCTTAATTAGGGTGCTATCAAAATCAAAATATATTTTATCAATTTTATTATTCATAAAAAAAATCCTCTTCTTGAGGATTATTATCTTTTCTTAAAAAATAAACACTACCTCAATAAGAGAAAAAGATTGTAGTAGTGGTTGTAGTTAAGAAAATTTTATTCATACTAATTTTAGTTTACCAGATAAATAATTAGTGTCAAACAATACTGTGGATAAAAAAAGAATCCCTTAGGGGGGGATTCTTTTACTTTATACAAACTAATTAGTGATCTCGCTTTACAAACCCACCTCTTTTTTGACCACCGTTGTCGCGCACAAATGGTGCAGGAGCCACATAACCTTCGGGTTTGGCAATTAAGGCTTTAATTGATAAATTAGTTCTACCTAGATTATCAATTTCTTTTACCAATACTTTTACTTTATCGCCAATTTTCAAGACATCACTAGGCTTGCCAACACGGTTCCAAGAAATTTCCGATACGTGTACCAAACCATCTTGACTAGGCAAAATATTTATAAAAGCCCCAAAATCTTCCAAACGTACCACTGTACCATCATAAGTTTCACCAGCAGTTACTTCGTGAGTTAAATCTTTTACATATTGGATAGCCTTTTTCATGGCTTCGGCATCTACCGAAGTAATTAATACGCGACCGTCTTGTTCAATATCAATTGATACACCAGTTTCCTCGGTAATTTTCTTGATTGTTTTACCGCCAGGACCAATAAGATCACCAATTTTTTCTGGATTAATCTGGATTGTTTCAATCCGAGGTGCATAAGGAGAAAGTTCGGCACGAGGAGTAGCAATTGCTTCTACTACTTTTTTCATAATCACTTCGCGGGCTTCTTTATTTTGTTTAATTGTTTTTTCCACAATCTCCCAAGTTAAACCAGTAGTCTTGGTATCCATTTGCATAGCAGTAATACCGTCGGCAGTTCCAGTAATTTTAAAATCCATTCCCCCAGGACCATCTTCTACATCTTGCAAATCAGTTAAAACTTTAAAACGTTTTATTTTGCCATTTTCATCACTTTCGGAAGCCAAACCCATGGCTACACCCACTACTGGTTTTTTAATTGGTACTCCGGCTGCCATCAGGGACATTGTGGAACCACAGGTAGAGGCCATTGAAGAAGAACCATTAGAACCCAACACTTCGGAAACAACACGAATAGTATAAGGGAAATCAGTTTCGGCTGGTAATACTGGTTCTAGTGCCCGTTCGGCCAAAGCTCCATGACCAATAGCCCGACGTCCTGGTCCACCTACACGGCCAGTTTCTCCATAAGTGTATGGAGCATCATTGTAATGGTGCATATAACGTTTGGTGCCATCTTCTTCCATACCATCCAAAGTTTGTTTATCTCCAGGAGCACCAAGAGTAACAATTGATAATACTTGAGTATCACCGCGTTGAAAAAGTGCCGAACCATGCACACGTGGCAACAAATCAACTTCGGTGCTCAAAGCCCGGACCTCATCTAATTTGCGTCCATCCAATCTTTGTTCTTTGTCCAAAATCTTTTTGGTAATTACTTCTTCTACATAAAGTTTTATATTTTGTAAACCAGACAACATGTCTTCTTCAACAACACCTTGAGCCACTAAAAATTCTTTAGCACTAGTTTCAAGATTATTCAACATTTCAATTCTTTCGGTACGAGAAATTTTGGCTTTATCAAAAACCATTTTTTCACTATTATCCAAAACAAATTTTCTTACTAATTGTTTTACTTTTTCTTTAATATCATCACCAGCTTCTTCGACCGAAGCAATTTTTTCTGGGGTTACATCTTTTGGCAAACCAATTTCTTTTTTAATTTTATTAATAAATTCAATCACTGGTTGTAATTGTTTTAAACCCCATTGCATAGCTTCAAGCATATCCTTTTCACTCACTTCTTTGGCGCCAGCTTCTACCATAATCAATTTTTCTGGAGTACCAGCCACTACCAAATTCAAATCATTTTCTGCACTTTCCAATTGACTGCCAGTAACATTCAAAATTAATTCACCATTTACTCTACCAATTCTGGCAGCTGCTACCGGACCATTCCAAGGAATATTGGAAATAGAAACAACTACCGAGGCCGCAATAAAAGCGGTAATGGCAGCATCATTTTCTTGATCTACAGACAAAGGAGTTACTACTACTTGAACTTCATTTCTTACCCGATCATCAAAAAGAGGACGAATGGCGCGATCAATTAAACGACCAGACAAAATTGCTGCGTCGGATGGTCGACCTTCTTTTTTAATAAACCGACTGCCTTTTATTTTGCCAGCGGCATACAATTTTTCTTCAAATTCCACAGATAGTGGAAAATAATCTGCATCTTTTTCCTTTTTACTTTTTACCACTGTGGCCAAAACTACCGTGTCGCCATAGCGCACAGTACAAGACCCATTAGTTAACAATGCTAATTTACCTACCTCTACGGTAAGTTCTCTGCCGCCCCAATTGAGCGACCAACTTTTGTTTTCCATATATTTTTCTTTCTTGGAAGTGATTTTTAGGCTAAAGACCTCTGCTTAAGGCCTCGATGTCCAAAAACCACTTCTCTTAAATTAATTATTTATTTTTTTTATTTATCCAAACTTCATTCATTAAATAGCGATCTTTATTTTTACTTAAATCCAAAAAGTCGTCGGCCTCGTCCAAAATATAATGCGAAGCAGTTTCACCAAAAGCTACTACTTCTACTTGTTTGCCACTACTTTTTTGTAAATATTCTACCAAAGGCAAATAATCACCATCGCCCGAAACAATTACCACCGCATCCAAACTAGGAGCCAAGCGAATAGCGTCTACAGCCAAACCCACATCCCAATCAGCTTTTTTCATGCCCGTAGAAAAAATCTGTAAATCTTTTTCTCTAGTTTCAATACCCAAATTATTTAAAGCATCAAAAAAAGGTTTTTCGTCTTTGGATTCGGTGCTTACTACATAGGCAATTACCCGAATCTTTTTTCTACCTGCAACTGCATCTTCTACAATATTACCAAAATTAACTTTACGTGCATATAAATTTTTGGCACTATAATAAAGATTCTGTACATCAATAAACACCCCTACGCGTTGTTCGGGGTGTTTAAGTGGATTCTTAGTTTTATTCTTCTTGAATAGCATCGTCATCAACATTATCTTCTGTCTCTTCCGAGGTAGCACCAGTCTGAGCCTTAATTAAATTTTTTACGTGTTTTAATTTTAATTTCTTGCCTAATTCTTCGTAAGAAGTAGGATTTTCTTTTTGCAAATAACGTAGCAATCTGCGACGTTCACCAACTTTGCGAAGTAAGCCCCGACGAGAAGAATGGTCTTTGGCATGAACTTTTAAATGTTCCGAAAGCTCCTCTATTTCTGCTGTGAGAATGGCAATTTGCACTTCCGAAGAGCCAGTATCACCCTCGTGGGTTTGAAATTTTTTAATTATTTTTAGCTTTTTTGCTTTGTCCAACATACGGGTCTGTGTTAAATATTAGTATGAGGCCAAAACGGGTATGGGTCCATTTTGGTCACAGGCTTACACATTATAGCACAAAACTAGAGTTTGTCAAGTTTAAACTAAGCCCAACCAAAGAAGATTTGACAAATCGCTAAATTACACTAAAATACCACTGACCACCAACTTGGGGACATCCAATGTTCACGACCATCGAAAAAGTGCTGGACTACTTGGCGCACAAGGACGCCCTGGAAAATTTGTTCTCGATCCACTCCCTCCCAGGGGACGAGAAGCGCATCCACGCACTACGTGAGCAACTTGCGCTCGCGTTGCTCGGTGATCTCAATGAACATCGTCACGTGCAGGAACCGTTGTTCACCCTGGGCGATCCCAGACTCTGGACTCGCGTCAACCTGCAGGCCACTCCTGGACAGGCTACCCTAGAAATCCTGGTCTTGCTCCAAAGCGCGTACCACACCGCCCAGCCGCTCATCCAGCCCACCGCCTAGTTCTAGGCACACTCCACCCTTTGTTCCTTGCCATTGTTTTTCGAGGGGGTAAACAATGGCCACAATTGACTCCGACCCCCTGCTGATTGTTGCAAAATTGAAACCATCAGCAAGGAGTATGTCGGAGTCTTTTGTTTTAATATGAATAATATGAGATACATATTTGGATTGTTAAAGTAGTGGGCGGTGTTGTTTTTTTGTTGAAATTTAAAAAAATGCTATAATTGGTTTATTAACATTTTTTATATGACAATCAAATCTTGGGACAAAAGACCCCTATATTTAGCTGCCGACCACGGCGGTTACCAATTAAAAAAACGTTTGGCCAGATATCTAAAAAATGAATTAAAAATTAAATTCATTGATTTAGGCGCTAAAACCTATAATGAACAGGATGACTACCCTGATTTCATTATTCCCGCAGCCAAAAAAACTGTAAAAACTAATGGCCGAGGAATTTTTATCTGTGGCTCTGGAACAGGTGTGTGCATGGCTGCCAACAAAGTAAAAGGTATGCGTGCTGCTTTAGCATATAACATAGAATCAGCAAGACTTTCACGTTTACACAACAACAGTAATGGTTTATGTCTGGGTGGCCGGGTATTATCCGAAGATCATGCAATGGCTATTGTAAAAAAATGGCTAGAAACCGAAGAATTTTTGGGCGGTAAATATGAAAGAAGAAATAAAAAACTAGAAAAATTGGAGAATAAAAAATAATATGCAAATTATTCCTTCTATTTTAGTTACCAGCGAAGAAGAATTTACTTCACAAATAAACAGCGTGCAAAATGTTTTAAACCAAGTACAGCTAGATATTGCCGACGGTAAATTTGTCCCAAGCACTACTTGGGCCGAACCAGAAGTAGTACAAAAAATTTGTAAAATTGCGGTAGAACTTCATTTAATGGTTGAAGAACCTTTAAAAGAATTACAACGCTGGGTTAATTGTTCACCAGTCAATCGAGTTTTAATTCATCTAGAAAGCAAAAATGTTGACCAAGCGATTATTTTTGCCAAAAAAAATAATTGGCAAGTAGGTTTAGTTTTAAATCCCGAAACAAATATTGAAAATTTAGAAAAATATTTAGAAAAAATTGATACGGTAATGTTTATGGGAATCGTACCCGGTAAACAAGGACAAAAACTTATACCAGAAGTTTTACACAAAGCTCTAGAATTAAACGCTACTTACCCCACACTTTTTACCGAATGGGATGGCGGTGTAAACGAAGATACTTTGCCAGATATCTATGAAAGTAGTATACAAGCAGTTTGCCCAGGTAGTGCTATTTTTAAAAACAATTTTTCACCAGAAGAAAACTTGAAAAAGTTTACGGAAATAATCCACAAATTGACTATTACTTAAAACTAGTTTATCATCAGTTAACAGATAGCAAATAACAATTTATGCTATCTGTTATCTGCTTAATGTTATTTGTCTATGTACGATCTTGTAATCATTGGCGCCGCCGCAGCTGGCTCTTCGGCTGCTATTTATGCCGCTCGCCGCAATCTTAATACCATAATTGTTAGCAAAGACAGTGGTGGCGAAGTAGCTCTTTCCGGAGAAGTAAATAATTGGCCTGGAATTATTGCCACCAATGGCTTTAAGCTTGCCCAAGATTTTACCAATCATGTAAAATCCTACAATGTGCCAATGGACTTGGGTTTTGAAGTCACCAAAATTAGCCAAGAAAAAAATTATTATACAGTAACCGCCAAAAATTATAGTGGCGAAGAAAAAACTTACGAAACCAAAACTGTAATTATCGCCAGTGGTATTCACCCACGTCTCTTGAGTTTGCCCAATGAAGAAAATTTGCGTGGAAAAGGTGTTACTTATTGTACAGTTTGTGATGGCCCGCTTTACCGTGGAAAAATTACTGCTACGGTTGGCGCCGGAAATGCTGCTTTGGAATCAGCCTTGATGATGAGTGGTATTGCGAGCAAAGTTTATTTAATTACCAAATACCCCAATGATGAAGCTAATAAAGGTGGTTTTCCCAAAGGTGAAGATATTTTGATCACCAAAGTTAAAGCCTTACCAAACATAGAAATTATTTATAATGTAGAAAGTAAAGAGTTTGTGGTAGATAATTTTGTTACTGGTCTAAAATTAAAAGACAAAACTACTGACGAAGAAAAAATAATTAATGTTCAGGGAGTAATGATTCACGTTGGGAATTTACCAAACTCTCAATTTGTAGAAATAAAAAAAGATGGTGGCAACCAAATTGAAATTGACCAAAAATGTCGCACTTCACTTCCCGGAATTTTTGCTGCCGGTGATGTTACCAACATTCCTTACAAACAAATTGCCGTTTCTGCTGGACAAGGTGTAATTGCCGCCTTGAGTGCGATTGAATATATAAATAAGTGGAAGGAAGAATAAAATATTAAAACCTGCTAAATAAGCAGGTTTTTTCTTACCCTCTTACCAGAAAAAGCAAATTCTTGTATAATACCCACGTACTTAATTTAAATATTATGTTTTTACAAACTTTAATACCCAATTTACCAATTTCTCTTGGGCAATTGGCTTTTGATGTGGTTGGTGCTTTGGGCGGAATTATGATTGTTTACGGAGTATTTTTGGAATTAGAACGACGCCAAGATTTGGTTTTTGCCGTTGGCGCTTACGCCTTGTTTGTTTACGCACTCTACATAGATAGTAATTTATTTGCCATTGTTATGCTCGGATTTTTTATTGCCTCGACTGTAGAATTTATCGAAATTTATGTTGGGCTTCACAAACACAGCCCGGAAGATTTAAAAAGATATAAAAGAATGAAATAAATATATGTTTAACATTACTACTATTGGTGACTCAATGGTCGATACTTTTGTGGTTATTGACCATGAAGAAGCAAAATTACAATGCGACATAAAAAGAGAACATTGTTTGCTTTGTTTAAATTATGCCGACAAAATTCCCGTAAAAAAAACTGACCAAGCTTTGGGTGGCAATGCTTGCAATGTCGCCGTTGGCACACAAAAACTTGGTTTAAAAACTGCTTTACTAACCGAACTGGGGGATGATTTGAATGGTCTAGTAATTAAAGAGGGTTTGGAAAAAACAAATGTGAATACCGAATATGTAAAAATGTTGCCGAACCAAGAAACTCGTTATTCCATTGTTTTAAATTATTTAGGCGAACGCACCACTTTGTCTTATTACACCAAAAAAACTTACCAAAACGCTACTATTCCCCAAAGCCAATGGCTGTATTACACTTCTTTGGGACAAAACTTTACACGAGTACAAGAAAAAATTATTAAATATTTGGCAAAATACCCAAATACCAAATTAGCAGTAAACCCTGGATCTTTACAATTAAAAAACAGTTTAAATAATTTTAAAAAGATTTTAAAATTTACTGATTTATTATTTGTAAATAAAGAAGAAGCAGAAAAAATTACTGGCAATAATGGCAAAATAACAGAGCTAATAAAAAGACTACACAAACTAGGAGTAAAAAACATTGTTTTGACTGACAGTACCAATGGTTCTTATGCTTCCAATGGCCAAGAGTTATACAAAATGGCACTTTACCCCACAACTTTGGTAGAAAAAACCGGTGCCGGCGATGCTTACGCCAGTGGCTTTTTAGCAAGTTGGCATTACAATGAAGATTTATACCAAGCCATGTGCTGGGGTACAGCCAATGCAGCTGGTGTTATATCCAAAATCGGCGCCCAAGCAGGACTATTAAATAAAAATCAAATAACAAAATTGATTAATAAAAATTCAAATATAAAACCTAAATTAATCTAAAAAACAATCCCCCCCCAGTCTCCGTTTCACTGCGCCTGGCAAGCTAGACTATCTTTTTAACAAAGTTTACTAGCCTGCCCGGCGCAACGTAGTGGAGCTGGGGGGGTTTTATTTTCCTAATATTTTTTTAGTCATTTTTCTTTCCAGGTAATAATCTTCAAATTCTACCAGCTCACTTAGCCGACTATGAGGCCCCAGCAAACATAAACCAAATTCAAAAGCTTTTACCTGTTCTCTTATTTCCGAAGCAATTTGAGGGTGTTCGGCTTCGTCTTCGGCCATTAAGCGCAAAGTACCCAATCTTTTTTCAATATCCTCAAAAATAGTTTGAAAACTAATTATTAAATCTTCGTATTTTGTTCTTTCAACCGACAGCACTTCTTGTTGTACATATTTTCTTAACTCATTGTCTATCTCTACCAAAGCACCTTTAAATTCCATTCTTTCTTCCAAAGAAAAAAATTCTGCACCTTTGCCCATTCGCAAATCTTTGTAATCAGCGCCATGGTCTTTAAATAAAATATAATGCTTTTTTACACCAGTACTTAATTTGCCTAGTAAAAATTTTTCTCCCAACTTGCCTTGATACAAAGCATAAAATTCTTCAAAAGCTTTCCAATATGGCCAAATTTTTTTACCAAAAGCAATTACCATATTATCCATTTCTTCTGGTGTCAACAAATAATCACTTTGTAAGTGAATAAGAGCATGTTCCATTTCATTGGCCACTTCTGGTGGCACCAAGGGTGGCAAATTGGCAAACAATTTTTTAAAAATCTCAATTGTATGTTTTACTTGTGGATGGTGCATATAATTATATTATACGCCATAAAAGCCACCCTTTCAAGGTGGCAAAATTTCCTCCTAAATAAATTGTACTTTTATTTCACCCTGTTGAACTTTTTGGTAGGAACAAAAAAACCGCTACCAAAACAGAGATACCGGCCAAGAGATAATAATATACCAAAGAATCTGCGGCTTGTTGTGGGTTGACCGCTCCCCAATTTTGGTTTTGCATATTTATTTTTGTATTTGTTTTTGCTTATCACGTGGCCCAAAAAGCTCTACATGATTTTTAAATTAACAAATATAAATTTTTGAAATGTCCAACAATCTGCGACTGTTAAGGATTTTGGCATGAAAAAATTTATATTTGTTAATTTTATGTATTTAGTATACCACAAAATTGACCTTTTGTCAAGTTTCGGCCCGGCTCAACTTGACCCTGATTTTGACAGAAGGGTCAATAGTGTCGTACAATATAATAAAGCAAATTTTAAAGACTACTATGCCAACAAATATTTCAAAATACTTAATCGAATATTTAGAATACCTGGAAATTGAACGCAACCGTAGTGATAAAACTTTACGCAATTATGATTTTTATTTAAAAAGGTTTACCACTTGGTTTGGTCCAGAAAATAAAGCCGAAAATATTGACGCCGAAAAAGTTCGCCAATTTCGCTTGTGGCTTAATCGCTTAGCAGATGTTCATGGTGAACCTTTAAAAAAGAACACCCAAAATTATCATTTAATCGCCTTGCGCTCCTTTTTAAAATATTTAGCCAAACGTGATGTAAAAACTTTATCAGCCGAAAAAATAGAATTAATGAAAATGCCCGACCGTGAAGTTTCTTTTTTGGAAGGTAGTGACCTGAGTCGTCTTTTAGAAGCTCCACTTAAACAAGCAGAGTTAAATGAAAATTCTAGTGGCTTAATCAAATACCGTGACAAAGCAATTTTGGAAATGCTATTCTCTACTGGCCTCCGTGTATCCGAATTAGTTAATTTAAAGAAAGATAGTATTAATCTTGCTCGCGAAGAATTTACGGTTACCGGTAAAGGCCGGAAATCCCGTGTAGTCTTTTTGTCCGACCAAGCTAAATATTGGTTAAAAAAATATTTAGAAGTTCGCAAGGATCTTAATCCTTTTTTATTTATTTGTCATGATTTAAAAAGTAAAAAAGAAAAAAACAGTAAAGATGAATCCTTAACCACTCGCTCGGTGCAACGTTTGGTACAAAAATATGCCAAAGCTGCTGGTATTACCAAACTGGTTACTCCACATACCTTACGCCATTCTTATGCAACAGATTTATTGCAAAATGGCGCCGACATTCGCAGTGTACAAACTATGCTTGGCCATTCTTCAATTACCACCACCCAAATTTATACCCACATTACCGACAAAGAACTAAAAAATATTTACAAAAAATTTCATGGCAAGAAGAATGAGTAAGGTTTACCCTGTACCGTTCTGGTGCATGGTTGACAAACACTAATTTTTATTGTAAGATTGTCTCACAATTAGCTATTGGCCTCGTAGTTCAATGGATAGAATAGAAGCCTTCTAAGCTTTAGATCTTGGTTCGATTCCAAGCGGGGTCACAAAAAACCCTGTACCAATCTGGTACAGGATTTTTATTGACCAAAAAAGCAAAAGATAGTACTATTAAGCTATAAGTAATAATTCTTAACTCAAACTCTATGTGGCAACTAGCAATCTTAGTACTAGTGCTAATCTTCATTAGCATCCGCCAAGTAAACCAATACCAGCGCGGGGTAAAATTTCAACTTGGTAAATTTACCAAAATTGTTGAACCCGGCTGGCGCTTGGTCTTCCCTGTTATTCAAAGTTTAACCAAAGTCGACATTCGTATTAAAGCCGTGGATGTACCACTCCAAGAAGCCATTACCAAAGATAATGTTTCGGCCAAAGTTAATGCAGTAATTTATTACAAAGTAAGCGATGTGGCCAAAGCCACTTTGGAAGTAGAAAATTTTTGGTACGCCGTGTCGCAATTGGCCCAAACCACCATGAGAAATGTAATTGGCCAAATGGAATTGGACGAACTTCTGGCTAATCGTGAATCTGCAGCCGAAAAAATCAAAATTATTGTTGATGGGGCTACTGAAAACTGGGGTATAAAAGTAGAAAGTGTAGAATTAAAAGATATTCAATTACCCGAAGACATGCAACGCGTAATTGCCAAACAAGCAGAGGCCGAACGTGAACGCCGAGCCGTAATTATTAAGTCTGGTGGTGAAGTAATTGCTGCCGAAAATTTGGCCAAAGCGGCTACTATGCTTTCTGCTGCTCCCGGAGCCCTGCATTTACGTACTCTCAACTCTATCAACGACATTTCTTCGGATCAATCAAACACAGTAATTTTTGCTATACCACTAGAAGTTTTACGGGCTTTTGAAAAGATTGGCGACAAATAAAGTTGACAAAAAGACGTTTTTCAAATATAATGGCTACCATCTGCTCTGTGTTAGGGATATAGAGTGGTGGCCATGGTATAATGGTTATTACTTCGGTTTGTGGAACCGACAATACGAGTTCAATTCTCGTTGGCCACCCCTTTGTATCTCTAGAAATTAAAAAACATCCGCCGATGAGGCGGATGTTTTATTTTTATTATTAGTGATAAATAAGTGTATCTTGTTCCAAGGGATCTGGAGAATAAAATTGACTATTACTCTCATCCACGTTTAAACTTCCTTCTACATACCACGGCCCATAACTAGCACTGCCATTTAAACCGCCAGTATCTCCTACAAAATATCTTTGTACAAACAAAACTATCCCATAAGCAGAGAGAGTAATTATAATACCTATGGTCGCATAAAAAATCATTTTTTTGGCTTTTCCAACTTTTTCTTCATTACCACCAGAAGTTAGTATTATAAACCCAGCATAAACCGTGTAAGCCACAAACAATATTCCTACTGTACCCAAAAAAATTTTTATTACTTGGGCCACAATTGCTCGTGGATCACGCGCTGTGCCATAGTTGGCTCCATTGGCACCAGCGGTAGCGGAAAGTTGATTCATGGTATCAGCACGATAATCAGCTGCCTTAACTTGGACAAAAGTAAATAAACCACTTAAAAAAACGGCTAGCAAAATAAGATATAAGAACTTTTTCATAAATTTTAACGCATTATTGTGGCCCCTTCAGTTACTGCTTGGGTAAACCGTATGCCCACATACAAAGTAATACCATAAGCCGCCAAAATGATTATTAAACCAATAATTGCTGGCTTGATTATATTTAAACCTTTGGTTACTTTTTCTTCTTCGCCCTCAGCAGTAATAAAAGTATAACCGCCATAAACTATTAAAATAATAAATACTGCACCAACTGTCTCAAGAAGAGTTTTTATGGTTCTGGTAACAACTACTCTAAAATCTGCTGGCGCCCCAATTTCGGCCTTTTCGGCACTAGCACCTACTTGCCCCATAATTTTTTCACCCGTAGTTTTATTTACTTGAGCCTGCAAGGCCAAAGGGAATAACCCTAGACTAACAAATAAAATTATTAACAAAACAATTTTTTTCATATTAGGGAGTTTTGACGCCACTAGCCAAAATACGTGGTACCACAAAAGTAGTAATACTATAAGCACCTACCACCAAAATTAAACCAATCATGGCCGCAATAATAATTCCTTTGGCTTTGGTAATTTCTTCTTCCGAACCACGTGCTGTCATCCACAAATATCCCGCATAAACCATTAAAACCAAAAATATTACACCCACTAGCGAAAGTGCGGCATTAATTACTGTACCAATATTTTGCGAAAAAGTTATTTCACTAGTATTTCCTTCATAACCAGCTTTTACCGCCGCCTGCCCAGCAATTCCTGTGCCCAAATTTAATTTCGCCAATACTGGGGTACACAATAATAAACTAAAGATGGCTATTAAAATTATTTTCTTTATATTCATATCATTTAAAATAAAACTAATTACTGAAACCTACCTGTAATAAATACTGTTATGGCATAGGCGCTAATTACTACTACCAAACCGATAATCGCAGCAGTAATAATTCCCTTGGCCTTGGTGATCATTTCTTCGGCACCTCTCGCAACCATCCACAAATATCCACCATAAACCATTAAAATCATAAAAATTAATCCAACCAAAGTAAGGGCCGCTCCAATTCCTGTACCAACAATATCTTGCAAAGTACCAGTTTCACTTATTTCTGCGGCTTTGCCAGTATCACTTAAATTTTTTGTTAAGGCACCCAAACCAGTATTGGCAGAAAAAACAAAAACTGGTGTTAACAAAATTGTAAATAATGCCAGAGTTATAAATATTTTTTTCATAATTTTTTATTAATTTGCTAATTTACAATAAGCACTTTGACAAGCCTCTTTTTCTTTTATAGCTTCATCAAATACCCAATAACCAACACCTTCGGGGCCAGCCAACACATCACTTTCCGTTTCTGTTGTACCTTGTAATTCACAATCAGACTTTGTAGTTATCCGGCAAGCACTTACTCCCACAAAACCACCGTCATTATCTTTTTTTAAGGTACCAACTGCGCCAAACCACTGACTATCGGTGGCTACCCAATCCACACAACAACCTTCGGGATTATTTGGCCCAACTTCCAAATTACCAGTACCAGCGGCTTTATTACCAGCCACACCAGGAACTAAACTGCTAGTAATAAAGGTGGTAATTGCATACGAGGCTACGAGTACAAACAAACCAATTATGGCCATAGTAATTATGCCCTTGGCTTTGGTTACCACTTCTTCCGAACCACGCGCTGTCATCCACAAAAAACCAGCATAAAACATTAAAATAAAAAAGACAATGCTTACTAATGAAAATGCTACTGTGGCCCAAAAACCCAAAACTACTGGCAAAGACCCAGTGACTTTGGTATCCAACATTCCTGTTGGCTCCGCGGCTTTACCAAGCATCAGGCCAGTGTCATCAAAAGTGTAAGCTGCCAAAGCTTGGTTTCCAAAAAAAAATATATTCAAAAATACTGCTAAAATTAAAATTATTTTTTTATAACCAAAAAACATAATAAATATTCTAATTTCCACAACTACAACTCTTTGACTGTGGGTTTACAAAATGACAAAACCCATTAGTAGTTACCCCACCTGCTGTTTCAGTACAAGCTGTAGTACTCTCAGGTTTAGATTTACACGAAGCAACAGATGTAGCATCACACTGTTTTTCTTGAGGCACTGTACCACTTCCTCCCACCCCCGCACTATTAAAAATAAATCTAGTAATCGCATAAGCGGCCAAAATGATTATTAAACCAATAATACAGGCAATAATTGTGTCCAAAGCTTTTTTGGCTTGTTCTTCTTTACCTTGGGCAGTCATCCACAAAAAACCAGCATAAATCATTAAAGCAAAAAATATTACACCTACCAAAGAAAGTGCAGTACCAGCCACATTACCAACCAAAGTGGGCAAATCTTTATCACTTTTTAATTTGGCAGCTCCAGCCGTTGTTTCCAAACCATAAGAATCTTCCGCCATTGCCAAAACTGGAGAAAAAACTATTACCAAACCAACTAATAAAAATAATATTTTTTTCATATATACTATTCAATAATCATTGACTCATAGTCATAGCCAGTAGTCGCTTTGTATAAACTAGTATTTACATAACGAGCAATAGAATAAGCACTAAGAATTATTACCAAACCGATTACTGCCGAAAATAAAATTTTTCTGGCCGAAGTGGCATTTTCTTCATTACCACCGGCAGTCATCCATTTAAAACCAGCATAAATAATAATTACTACCGAAACCATGCCCAAAAGGCCAAGCACCGTATTGATAATTCTGGCGGTAGTAAAACGAATGTCTTTGGTAGAAAGTCCAGTGTCGGCTCCATATTCCAAACCTAAATAAGGACCTTGTGCCAAAACTGGTTTAAAAGTGCAAAAAAATCCAAATAACAAAACAAACATTAGACTTAAAAATAAAAATGCTTTTTTCATATATATAATTATTGTAATTTATTACTCAGTATCAATTTGTCATTGCCACCTTTCTTCGTGCGTCATTCCCGCGCAGGCGGGAATCTTTTTAACTAGTGTAAGATTCCCGCCTGCGCGGGAATGACGCTAAGGAATGACAGCTTGATAACAAATAACAACCTACAATCAAGGCCATTATTACCCCCGACAATCTGTCGGGGGTAATAATTCCTTTTGTTAACATTATATTTTCTCCTAACTTAAGAGACTATGTAAATGCTACTTATACTCCATAGGTAGCTGTACCACTTGTACTTGTTGCGGTATACAATTGTGTTAAGACAAATCTAGAAATTGCATAGGCAGACAAAATAATTGCCAAACCAATAATACCAGCAAAAATCAATTTGCGAGCTTCGGTAGATTTTTCTTCATTACCACCAGAGGTCATCCATTTAAAACCACCAGCCAAGACGATTACTACGGCCACAATGCCGAGTAAACCCAAAGCTACATTAATAATGCTACCAATGGTATCGCGAATATCTCTGGAACCTAAACCAGTTTTAGCACCATAATTTATTCCAAATGGGTCTTTGGCGTCTGAACCTGAGGTAGAAGGGTCGGCCACGCAAGTTTCATCTACTCCACAAATTTCACCCGCGTCACATTCAGTATCATCGGCACAGGCAGCATCAATCTCTGCATAAGCTAAACCTGGCAAAAGCAATAAACCAAAAGCCAAAGTTACTACAGCTAATACTACTAATTTATTATTTAAAGCTTTCATTAATTTAATCATGTTTTCACCCCCTTCCTTTGTTGAAATACCTTCATACGTAATAATTATTTACCTGTTAAACCTTTTATTATTCACAAATAGTTTGTTTGCAATCCAATTCTCCCCCACCAGAGGCAACCACACAAGTTACAAACAAGCCCTTTTTTTCTTCATCTGTAGCGCACGCTCCAGAAAAATTTGTGCACATCTCTCCACAATTGGTAAAACAAAGTTTATCGTCTTTGGCACAATCTGCTGTACACCCACAATAGTTATCAGCCGTGTTACAGAAACTTGGAGAAACACAACTAGTTTCTGGATTTTTTTCTTCACTGCTTGGTACTTGTAAACTAGTACTCGCAACTCCACCAGTTAAACCTTTTATTACTAGGTTCAGTATAGCATAACTGCCAAAAATAATAAACAGTCCAATTGCTGCCCAAATCATGGCTTGAGTGCCAGTTTTTACCTTTTCCGCATTACCCATAGAAGTTAGCCACATACCGCCCCCAAACACAAAAACCAAGAGAGTAATCGCTCCCATAATACCCATAGAATAATCAATAATCTGCCCCAAAATTTGCCGCATATCATTTCTCTCTCCCAACGGATTATCCAACTTAACTGTTTCACTGCTAGGATCATCCACAGCAAAAACCGGGGCAATCCACATTGGCAAAGAAAAAATTATTGCTAATAAAATTGTTAGGATAATTTTTTTCATATTACTTTAAAACTATCTGCTACTCCCAAAGCACTTATTATAAAATTAATTAATAAATAAGCAGAAAAAGCAATAATCATACCGACCACGGCTGCCAACAAAATATCCCGGCCCTTTTTAACTTTTTCGGCACTGCCAAAAGAGGTAATCATGGTAAAACCACCATAAATAAAAAATACAAAAGCAAAAGTACCAATAATACCAAAATTTGCCCTACCCAAATTTATAATTAATTCCAATAAATCATTTACTTTACGACAAGATCCCGAAAAAGCACAAGGAGGCAAAACTCCGCCACCCTCGGCATAACCATCGGGCACCGGATACTTGTTACTAATACCCTTTTCCATACCAGTTTTACATTGTTTTGTCGTAGCATCCCAAAAACAAGCAGTGCTACCAAGAGTAGGACCATCTGCCTGCTGACCACACAAATCTGGTCGAGAGTCCAATTTTCTGCAAATTGTATCATCTATTTTAGAAAAGCAATCAGCCCCAAAAGGGAAACACTGCGAATTATCTGTACAAGGTGGTTTATAATTTTTACATTCAAACCTTTTTAATTCTAAATTTAAAGTATGTCTACCTAATTCTTTATCATTTAACTTGGCAACTATTTCATAATAAGGGTTTATACCTTTATTCTTATTTAAAAATTTTCCTGTATCCAAAGTAAACTGAATGATATTACCAGTAACCAAAACTGTTGTCACCTCCACATCACAATTAGTACAAGACAAAACAACATCAACTGGTTGACTTGTACGCCTAAAAATTACTTTTGCTTCAGTTTGTGCTTTAATTACTTCACCTACTGTTAACTCTTGTTTTGGTCCATCAGTCCAAGTTACTTCAAAAGCTGGTTTTAAACAAATATCAACATCAGTACAAGATTGTGCTTTGCCAATGGCATTTTCTGTAACCGTTTTATAACCACTCATACCTGTTTCTTCCGAACCAACAACTACTTGTTTAGTTGCTGGACAAGGATCATCCAAAGCACATTCCGATATCCCGCCATGGGTAAACACACAGCATTGATAATCCACTGCCTCAACCTCTTTTAAACCAAAAAACAAACTCACTAAAAATATTATAGAAAAGATAAGGAGAAATTTATTTTTTGGCATATCTTTAAATTTTAATTCATTTACTAATAACTAAAACCTCTAATTCCTCTAACAACTACATCGTCTGTTGTACTAATTCACTAGTATATTTTAACAAATTAATATCACGCGCAGTAGCCTCTTCTTCACTCGCATAAGGTTTTAAATAATTAGTAATTAAGCTTTTAAAAGCTTTTTCCACTCCCGCGCCATCTTTGCCCCGATACCAATTTTCGGCTTGTAGAGTTTGCGCCACAAATGGGCTAAGTACAGGATCTTTTTTTTGTTCGTTTATTTGCGCCCGCAAAGGTGTAGGGTAGCGAGCAGCTTTGGTATATTCTTTAATTTTTTCGGGAGTAGTAATAAAACCCAAAAAGCCCCAAGCTTCGTTTTTGTGCCGGGATTTTTTGGTTACCCCTTCTAGCCAATAATTAGCCACATTGGCGGGCTTGTTTTCACTTAATTGCAACATGGGAATAATTTCCAAATTTAATTGGGGAGCACTGTTTTTGATTCGTTTGTAATCATAAGCAAAACCCAAATAAAAAGCGCTTTTGCCACTAATAAAATTCTGCAAATCGCCTTTCATTTTTTCATTCCAAGTATAAACTTCTTTATCACTTCTGGCAAAATCTGTATAAAAACGCAAAGCAGCCAAAGCTGGATGGCGCACACCAGCTTGTTCTACCCCGTCGGCAAAAGTAACTGCCTGGCCCCGAGCCATTACCACCCCGCTTTGCATCATGAGGAGCGACAAAATGTCAAAAGCCCGAGTAATATTATTGCCCGTGCCAAGTGCCACCCCAGATTGAATAATACTACCATCTTTATTAAAAATCGTTATTTTTTTAACATCTTCCATAAACTCATCCCAAGTTTTGGGTGGTTCGGGAATACCAGCTTTGTCCAATAAATCTTTGTTGTAATAAATCGCCATATTATCTACGGCCAAGGGTAGTGCAAAAATTTTCCCTGCCAAAACTACATCATTGTATACGGTATCTACAAAACTGGTTTTTATTCCCAAAGCAGTCGGCAAAGTAATGGTCTCGGACCCAATTACTGTATTTTTAAAATATTTACCCGTAACTGTAATAGTAGACAAACTAGCACTCTTGGGCATTTCTATAAGCCGATCTTGATATTTACGCAATTCACGATTACTTATAGAAATAATATCTGGCGCTACATCATCGGCCAAAGCATTGGTTAGTAGACTAGCAAATTGGTCTTCGCGCACTTGGCGAATATTGATTGTTACATAAGGATATTTTTGCTTAAATTCTGTGGCAAATTTATTTAAAGTATCTACATCATTGTAAACTGTCCAGTAATCCAAAGACACAGGCTTAATAGCTGCTTGTTCGGTGGCACTTAGACCTTTACAACCAAAACCAAGTACGAGCAAAACGAGTACTGAGAGTGAAAGAGTGATTAATTTTCTATACATAAAAATTTAATTTTCAATTATCAATTCACAATTTTCAACAAATTAACAATTTACAATTGTAAAATTGAAAATTTATTGTAAATTGGAAAATGTAAATTGTAAATTTATTATTCGAAAGCTTTGAATATAAAATCTACTATTCCATAACTTCCCAAAATCACCATCATACCCAAAGAAGTCCAAATAAGTATTTTCCTAGCTTCACCAGCGCGTTCACTATTCCCGGCTGCAGTCATCCACAACACTCCACCATAAACAAATAAAATCAAAGACACAGTACCCATTAAACCCATTATAGCTTTAATAATCCGGCCAATCATTTTATTGGCATCAGTAGTGCCAATTTGATTTAAATCTTTTATTTTTCCTTCTAAACCAACCACTGGACTATCTACTGGCGCTTCATAACAAGACAACCCTGTACAATTTTCTACATCTATAGCACTTAATGTACTTTTACCAGCCTCTTTAAGTGCATCAAGAATGCACTGCTTCCAGGTCTGTTGTTGTTCACCACTTTTACATTCTTTGGGCGTAGGATAATTTGCCCCAACAACCATATTAATAAAATCCTGATATCCCTCATTAATTTCCTGACAAGTAGCTCCGTCTGGGTAACTCACTCCAGTAGCATCACAACCTAAATTCCCTTCCATGCCTTTACATTCCAATTCTGCACCAGCCAAAGTAGTAGCAGTTAAAGTTTTACAAGGACGATAAGCAGTTTCGGCATCTTTGCAAGCACAATAAAAAGTGCTAGCCAAAACACTGCTGGGTAAAAACCAAGCCAAAATTGCTAAAAAAACTATTAATTTACTTTTCATAACAATGTTTTAAATAAAAATGTTCCGTAGTTTTTAACATGGCTTCTTTGTTGCCAGTATCAAAATACTTGCCCTTATATTCATAAGCAAAAAAATTTCCTTGCTTGGCCAAATCATTGGCCGCATCGGCCACCCAAATTTCTCCACCTTTACCTTTTTTGGTTTTTTCTAAATATGACCAAATTTCTGAAGTAAACACGTAACGCATTCCACCAATAATTAAGCCCTCGGGTGACACATCAGCAACACTTGGTTTTTCCACAATCTTTTGGACTTTATAGACTTTTGGTACAGACGCATTATTATGCGTCTCTACATAAACATTCCCATACTTGGTCATGGCTTGTTTATCTTTTATTTTTTGTACGCCGATTATAGAACTATTTACTTTTTTAAAAGCTTTAATTACCTGACCAATGGCTGGTTCTTCACTATCAATTATTGAATCACCATCAGAAAAAGCAAAAGGAACATTGCCCACAGCTTTTTTGGCACAAAGCAAGGCCTGACCATTACCCAAAGGTTGATTTTGGTAAACATAAGTAAATTTAACTTTTTTAATTAAATTTACCAGCGGTTCAATGGCTGAATATTTATTAGCTTTTTTTAATAAATTTTCCAAATTTTTATCGCGTTTAAAATGTTCAATAATCGCAGTTTTTTGTTTGTTAATTACCAAAATAATTTCCGTAATACCACTATTTGCCATTTCTTCTACCAAATACTGAATAACTGGTTTGTCTAAAACTGGTAATAATTCTTTTGGTACGGCTTTGGTGGCTGGCAAAAAACGAGTACCCAAACCCGCGGCCACGATTACTCCTTTACGAACAACTGTCGAATTTTTCATACGACTATATTATAACAGAAATCTTTTTTAAAAACCAATTTTTTCAGATAACAATTAACAGATAGCAAATAGCAAAATTATTCCTCAATATTTTTTTCCAAACCAACAATCATACTCCATAACATAGCTGATATTTCATCTAGCAAAACAAAAATCTTTTCATATGCCTGTTTATCAATCCATTTTTTCTCCAAAGCCAAAAATATTAAATATTTACACTCTCTTGCCGAACCATATGATATTTCAAAGAAATTTAATTTTACTTTTTCTTTCCTTCTTCCAAAACCTTCCACTAAATTTAACATCACGGAAACAGCCGCCCTCCTTAATTGTGAAACAGTTCCATAAAGTTCTGACCTTGGAAAATCATTGGTGATATTATAGGTTAGCAAAACAAAAGCATGGATTTTTAACTTTAATTTTTTAAAATACACATCATCATTCATACACAATGATATCTGCTATCTGGTAACTGTTAACTGCCTACTCCACTTCTTCCCAACTAATTAATTCATAAGTGGTGCCGACGGGAAACCCGGGTGGTGGGTAATAACGCAAATTACCATCGTAATTATGATAAGTATCATGAAAACCAGAAATAACATGGCCAAGACCATTTACATATTTCCAACCACCACCCTCATAAGCCATTTGCGAACCATTGATTGTTAAACTGGTTTTTAAATTTTCATCATAATATGGCCGGTAATTTTTTCCAAATTGCGAAAGCAAAGCTGCGTCAATATACATGTTATCTGGCACTTCAAAAGGCACTACAATATCTCCCTGAGACATTAAGCCAATTACATCATCTCCTCCTTGCGCCGTATAACGTAAATTATTATTAATAATAATATTTTTATAAGGAGATTTTACTGGGAATTTACCCACACCAATTGTTACTCGCCCATCTACAGTACCCTCTACCCACACATTATCTTCTACAAAAATTGCTCCATTGGACGGTATATTATAATTATTTACAAAACTGTGTGTACCTACATCAAAACAATAAGTAGTGCCTTCCCAATACCAATCACCCCAACGTTTGCGCCAACGACCTTCACCATTATAGCAATCTTTGGTATTTACTTTATACAAAGCAAAAGAACTACCATTAAAAACTATTTGGTAGCCTTCTTTTCCCGAAGAAGTTAAATGAATTCCTCCGGCATCGGACAAATCTTTGATTGCTTTTAAATCAGAAGTTACAGAGTAAAAATCAATGGTGGGAACAGGATAAACCCAAAAAGATTTTGGATGTCCACCACCTTGTACTCTTATACCACTCTTAACCCAAGAATCAGTTTCGGCGTCAAAACGAATTTCACCATTGGCATGTACTTGCCCATGAACCACAGTAGTAAAACTAAAAGATAACCCAGCATGAGACAAAAAGGTATAATTGGTAACCGAAGGAGCACCCATACGAATCCGAATTGTGCGTTGAGAATTTGGTGAGGTCAAAGCCCAACCTGTTGATTCTACTTTTACCACTGTGCTACCAGCCAGCGGAGGAGTAATAGCCAAAGAAAAATAACCAATTAAATTTCCATTCATGTCATTATACTCATGTACATAAGGACCAGCCTGGCCTGTACCATCGGTATAATCGGTTTGGTTATGCGCCAAATGCCAACGATAATAATTAATTCCTGCTTCGGCAATATGAAAAGCTAAATCACGATCTAATTTTTTATTGGAAGCTTTATTTTCAAACAAAGCATAACTACCCACACCGGTAATCAAAATTAAGCTGGCAATTGCACCAAACACCAAACTAAACATTAAAATGCTGCCACGCTTTTGTTTCATATCAATTCGTTTTTAAATTTCTAATTTGAGTAAGTGATTCACCACGAATTGGCACTGGACTTTTGTTGGCATCACGTTCAATTTCTAATTGCACTCGCACTACATGCACGTCTGTAGTGGTGATTGGTTCGCTCAAAGCATTACCAGTACCTTGATAACTTTCGGCATAAAAACTAAACACTGGCTGATTTTTAGAAATATTTATGACATTATGTGCCAAAATCACAATTTTTTCATTGCCCGAATTATAAATCAATGGGCTGCCACTCGGTTTGGTTACGCCTTTTTTTAAATTTGTACCTTCTAAATAATAACGTACTTTTTCTCTAAAACTGTCGACATCTATATTGGCATAAAAAACCAAACTATATTTGGAAGCACTTTCTATTGGGTAAGCGCCGGTAGAAGAAGTTTCGGCCCGGCGCACATCATTTACTACTTCGGACAAAACTTTACGCACTTCACTTTGTCCTTCTAGTTGGTCCCAAATAATTCGACTATAACGCAAACCATCGGTAATTAAATAAGTTACAGCTCCGGAAATTAAAGTAAAAATTCCCATAGCAACAAGTAATTCTAGAAGTGTAAACCCTGAACCAGAACGATACAGGGCAAGGCCTTTTTTATTTTTTATTTTAATCATAAGCTTCGGCAACTCCCCCTGCCCTCTCTTGGGAAGAGGGGGATAAAAATTAAGAAGCAGCTAATTCTATACCCATAATTACATCTCCACTCAAAGTTACTGTTTGGGTAGTTGTTTGATAACCATTAGCGCTAACTTCTACCGTATAAGTTTCGGCCAACAAATTACCAAAATAAGTTTGGCCAGGCGGAGTGCAGGCAGTAATATAAGTAATATTTAAATCAGAAAGAATTGGTGTATAGTTATTATCGACAGTTTGCAAAAATACTTTATAACGAAAATAACGCTGGTTGTTTGGCAAATTATTTAAAGAATAATTTGTAGAATTATAATAAGTAGCCGAAGTATTATCTGGCCCAAGATAATTCCAGCTTACGGGGGTAGAAGTAGTACTTACTGCCACTTGAAAATGTAAAGAATCTGCCCCAGTTTCTGCTGGTTGGGACAAGGGTTCAAAAATTAAATCCACAAAATTTACCAATGTACCCAAATCAAAAATAGATGATTCAAGATAACCACTCGAAACATAGGACTGTCCTAATTCTCTAAGTTTTAAATCACCTGCCGGACTATTAATTTCTAATTTTCCATCATCAGACCAATATTTTGATTCGTCACTCATGTTTAATTGACCAGTACCACCCGACCAATCTGTTTGACGAACATAACCCACACCAGTAATTTTTGTTTGTTCATAACCAGTTTTACTAATTTTTACCTGAGCACCAGAAACTGGCTGATCGGTTACACTGTCTTTTACTTGCACCAATAGTGAATTGGCTGTGTTGGCCCCCAATATTAATTGTACTGGTTGATCTACTCCAGCGGACAAATTTATTGGTGTGGCTGGAATAGAACCAACCAAATCATAAGCACTAGGCTTTAAACCATAATTGTCCCATTCCAGATTTGTTAAGTTATAAATTCCCGAACCATTGGTAGTAATATTTTGATTAACCTTTAAAACGTCTGGTTCAATGCCAATTACTTTGGTGCCAAGAACACTTAAACCCACACTGCCCAGAGCACTACAAACACTATTTAAAGTTTGAATTTGCAATGAAGAAACCAAATCAATAGAAAAACTAATTTCTGTTACTATTTGGACAGCTACAGAAATTGGCAATTTAACTGGATTAGGCACACTAACACTTGGCAACATTGTTTGTTCACTAGTATAACCATCCTTGCTTACAGTAATTGCATAAGCAGCAGTGCCTGTAGCCAAATCTACAATTCGGAGCATTCCTTCGTTATCAGTAACATCGGTCATATCTAATTGAGGATTGGTAGAGGTGGCCACAATGTGCACTGTAGCTCCTTGCACGGGCTCAGCTTCGGAATCAAAGACTTCTACAAACAAAGCTCCGTGATTTAAATTACCTTCTAAATTTTTTGGAGCAATATAAGTAGAAAGTCTTGCTGGTTCTCTTTGTCCACAACTTGGACAAGTTACTTCTACTTCTACTAATTTATAATCCGCTGGTGCTGTATCATTTGGTACTCCACCAATTAATCCATCAAAAGAATCATCAATATTGCGAATTGTACGCGTAACCAAAAAATCAATATTATTGCGCGTACTTGTAACAGTACGCACCAATACCCCACTTGGACTACCATTTACAATACCCACATCAGCAAAAGGAAGATTACGAATTATTTCTACTTGTTCATTTAATACTCCAGTTTCCAAAATTCGCAAACGTGATTGATAAACAACTTTAAAAACTAACTGCACTCCCGAATAAATACCCACAAAGATTAACGAAAAAACAGCCACGCCTACCATGACTTCTATTAAACTAAAACCTAGAAAACTTTTATTTTTCATCTATTTTATTATACCACATTATTACTTTATTTTCTAAAAACAAGACCTTGACAAAATCTTAAAAATCACTCATAATAAGCGAACTTATTCTTAAATTAAACAATATGCCACACATTCTAAAAAAATTAGAAAATTCACAAATCGAACTTACTATTACTGTCTCTCCAGAAAATTATGAAAAATATTTAGAAGTTGCTGGAAAAAGATTGGCCGAACGCGCCTCTATAAAAGGCTTTCGTCCTGGCAAAGTACCACTAGATGTTTTGAAAAAAGAAGTGGGTGAAATGGCAATTTTACAAGAAGCTTTAGAAGATATTGTGCAAACAAGTTATTACGAAGCCGTAACAAGTGAGAAATTGGATACCATTGGCATGCCAAAAATTTCTATTGACAAACTAGCTCCAGGTAATGATGTTGCTTACAAAGCAACTGTTTCACTTTTGCCAAAAGTAATTTTACCAAATATAAAAAATATTAAAGTAGAAAAAAAAGTAAAAAAAATAGAAGACAAGCACATAGATGAAGTAATTGATTCCATTCGCAAAATGCAGGCTGTGGAAGTAATAAAAAATGATAAAAAATCTAGCACCGAAGACAAACTAATAATTGATATGGATATGTTTTTGGATAAAGTGCCCGTAGAAGGCGGCGCGGCCAAAGATTATCAAGTATATTTGAGCGAACCACACTATATTCCTGGTTTTAATGACCAGCTTATTGGTTTGGGTCAAGGCGAAGAAAAGGAATTTTCACTAGACTTTCCTCCAACCCATTATCAAAAACATTTGGCTGGCAAAAATGTTCAAATTAAAGTAAAAGTAAAAGATATTTATGAACGCCAATTACCAGAAATTTCTGATGAACTAGCCAAGAAAATCGGCCAAGAAGATTTAGCAAAGTTACGTGAATTAATTAATGCTAATTTGTTGCACGAAGCCGAAGAAAAAGCCGATCAACAAGTTGAAATTGAAATTTTAGAAAAATTAATTACTGATGCCAAATTTGAAGTAATTCCTGAAGTTTTGATTGATGCGGAACGTCATAAAATATTTTACGAATTAAAACATGATTTAGAACGACACGGAATTAACATTGAACAATATTTAGCAGACTTAAAGAAAACCCAAGAAGAAATGTTTAAAGATTTTTCTGCCCAAGCCGAAAAACGCGCCAAAGCGGCTCTTATTTCTCGCCAAGTGGCCAACGAACAAGGTATACACGTTCACGACGAAGAATTGCAAAAGGAAATTAAAGTTATGGAAGAAATGTACAAAGACAACAAAGATTATTTGGCAAATTTAAAAAAACCAGAAGTCAAAGATACTATTTCCATGACCTTGCAAAACCGCAAAGTAATGCAATGGCTAAAAGCTACCGCCCTTGGTGAACCGATTCCCGAAGGAATTATCCACGAACACCACCACGACCACGAATAAACCACCCCGGCCTCCGGCCACCCCTCCTTCGTAAGGAGGGGGCAGTGTCTGACCTCCCCTTACGAAGGGGAGGTGCCCCAAAGGGCGAAGGGGTTAGCCCAAAAAACCAGCTTAAAAAACTGGTTTTTTTAATTTATCAAAATCTGTTATAATAATCCCACTATGAAAAATGAATTATTAATCGCTACAAAAATTGTCAAAGAAACCAATCAATTATTACACAAACATTTTCAACGTTCAGGAGCACGAAAAATAAAATTTAAAAAAGACGACGAAATTGTTACTAGTATTGATTTACTTTCCAATCGTCATATTACCACACAGCTTTTAAAAAATTTCTCTACCTACGATATTGTTAGTGAAGAAGCCAAAAAAATTGACAACCCCAGTACCAAAACTTGGCATGTAGACCCACTAGATGGCACCACCAATTTTGCCTATGGCTATCCAGAATTTGCCACTTGTTTGGGATTGGAAGACAAAGATGAAATTACTGTGGGAGTAATTGGTTTGCCAATGATGAACGAAATTTACTATGCGCAAATATATAAAGGGGCTTGGTGCAATGGTCAAAAAATTAAAGTTTCCAAAATCAGTCAACTAAAAAACAGTATGTTTTTAATTTGCCGTGGCCATTCCCCTGCTGGCCGTCGCCGTTTTCATAAATTTTTAAATAAATTGCTTACCAAAGATGTCGGTCATTTTCGTCAATTTTCTTGTGCTGGGATTGAACTCTCGGCAGTCGCCAGTGGTCATGCCGAAGCCTGCGTAATGGCCAATATTCATCCCTGGGACGTGATTGCCGGCATTCGCATAATCTTGGAGGCTGGTGGCAAAGTAACCAACTGGCAAGGCCAGCCTTGGCAAATGAGTGATGATACCATGCTTGCTAGCAATGGCTTAATCCACAATGAAATTGTTAAAATGACCAAGGGTATTAAATAACAAATCTGGTTTCCCCTCCTTGGAAAGGAGGGGGGAGGGGTGGTTGACAGTAATACAATCAACCCCTCCTGTCCTCCCCTTTCCAAGGGGAGGAAAACACTTTATGACCACTTTCAAACTAAAAATCACTCCTCGAGCTAGTAAAAATGAAATTGTTGGTGAATTAAGCGACGGTACCATAAAAATAAAACTAAAAGCCCCACCAATTGATGGCAAGGCCAATGAAGAATTAATAAAATTTTTAAGTTCTGAGTGGAAAATTCCCAAAACTAAAATTAAAATAATTAGAGGCTTAACGAGCAAAAATAAAATAATCAAAGTTGAATAAAAAATCCCGATTAAATCGGGATTTTATTTTTTCAATTTTCTAGATTCCTGCCTTCGCAGGAATGACACCCTTGTGGCTAGTTACTCTTATTGTCTTATTGGCATTACAATATACAAATAATCTTCATTACCTTTGGCTTTGAATAAACAGGGTGAATCTGCGCCATTCATTTTAAATTCTGCTTCTTCACTGCCCAAATTTTGCAAACCATCTAATACATAACGATGATTTAATAAAATAGAATTTTCTTCTCCAGAAATTTCTACATCCATTTCCGAAGCATGTTCACCAGTTTGGGTAGAAGTAGAAGAAATGGCAATAGAATTTTCACTAGAATTAAGATCAAATGATACAGCATTTACTCCCATGGTCGTAAATAAACTAGCGGCTTTGATTTTTTTGGTCATAGCACTAATAGAAAACAAAGCCGTGGTTTTGAAACTGGTAGGAATTATCTGGGTATAATCTGGATAACGTCCACTCACTAACCGAGAAGTTAATTCAAAACTATCATAGCGAATGGCTATTTGATTTTCACTAATCCACAAACGCACATTACTTTCTCCTTGTTCTTCTTTGGCCAAAGCTAATAATCTAATAATCTCATGAACAGTCCGAGAAGGCACAATTACTTTAATTTCATCTTCACCTTGTTCCACTGGTACTTTTTTTTCGGCCAAACGATAAGAATCGGTAGTCGCCATAATTAAACCCTTAAAACGTTCGGTAAACAAGCCTACAAAAACCCCAGCTAATTCTGGACGGACTTCGTTTTTGGCACAAGCAAAGACAGTTTGCGACATTGCTTGTTTTAAATCATTTACTTTTAAGACATAGCCATGTTTTTCTTCTACTTCTGGCACTACTGGAAATTCATCGGCAGACATGCCTTTTATTTTGGTAGAAGAACTCCCACAACGAATAACTAATTCACTTTCAATTAATTCCATTTCTACTTGTTCTTCGGGTAAAAGATGAACAAAGTCGGTTAAAGTTTTGGCTGGCACCGTAAAAGAACCAGTTTTCTCTACTTTGGCTCTTACTTGTACCTTTACAGCCATTTCTAAATTAGTACTAATTAACTTTACTCCTGATTCTTCGGCTTGAATTAAGATATTTAATAGAATTGGCAAATTAACTTGTTTGCCAGCTGTACCACTTACCAAATCAAGTGCCTTTTCTAAGTTCTCCTTTATACAAGTATATTTCATATATTTAATTGATAATTGTAGTAGGTGTTGTGTATAGTGTGGATAATTGTAAAATATGATGGTGAATTTTGGTTTTGGTGTTGTGTTTAAACTGTTTTGTTTTTTGGAATAAACTGTGTGAAATTTAATTTTATTTTTTTTGTCTGTTAATAAATTCTTAATAATTTCGTTGTTTAATAACAGGCTTAATTATTTCTTAATAGTTTGTTAACAGACTTTTCCACAGTTTATTAATGTTTAAATGTTATTTATATATAATCTTTCTTTAATGGCTTTAATTTCTTGTCTTAATTTTGCTTCGTTTTCTAAATCAGTGCCAACTTTGGTGTGAGCGTGCATGGCAGTAGTATGATCACGTCCACCTAATTCGGTGCCAATTGCTGGGTAGGACATTTTTAATTCTTCACGAAGTAAGTACATAATAATTTGTCGGGGGGTAGCTAGTCGTTTTTCTCGGCTTTTACCGGCAATGTCATCTATATGTACATCATAAAATTCGGAAACAGTGGCAATAAGCTCTTTTGGGGTAAGGGTTTTTTTCATGCTTTGGGCTTCAAAACTAACTAGCAAGGATTTTATTGTCTCTCTGGTTGGTTCACAGTTTTTTAGTTGGTGATAAGCCATTACTTTGTTTAAAGCACCCTCTAGCTCACGAATATTGCTTTGGACAGTGGTAGCAATTAGACTAACAAGATCAGTGGAAAGAGGAAAATTGTTTTCCTGACAACGTCTTTGTAAAATAGCTATTCGGGTTTCAAAGTCTGGGTTGGTGATGTCGGCAATCATCCCCCATTCAAAACGTGAGCGTAAGCGGTCTTCTAAGGCTGGGATAGCCTTTGGTGGGCGGTCGGAAGTTAGAATAACTTGTTTGCCTTGTTGGTGTAGCTCGTTGAAAGTATGGAAAAATTCTTCTTGAGTTTGTTCTTTACCACCAATAAATTGGATATCGTCGATTAACAATAGATCTACATTGCGGTAGCGATCTTTGAATTCTTTACCTCTTCCCTCTTTAATAGCGGAAACAAATTCATTGGTAAATTTTTCTGAAGAAACATAGAGAATTTTTGTAAGAGGGTTTTTTTCGAGTAAGGCATGCCCCACAGCTTGTAAAAGGTGTGTTTTGCCTAATCCCACTCCACCATAGATAAATAAAGGGTTGTAAGCTTCTCCAGGCCGGTTGGTAACCGCTTGAGCAGCGGCATGAGCCAATTCATTGTGTTTGCCAACAATAAAGCTATTAAAAGTGTATTTAGCATTAAGGCCAAACTTAGCACCCAAAACTTTTGGCTGGTTGGAATAAACAGGGGTATTGATAGTGGAAACAACTGGTTCTTCGGTAAGAGTGCATTCTTTTTCTTCAATGGCTTTTAAATTATCTACCCGATATTCTATTTTTTTAATAGGTTTATTGGTTACCCGTTCAATGGTTTTGATAATGTCAGAATTATATTTTTTTTCTAACCAACTCTTGGTAAAAGTATTGGGTACACAAATAGTTACTTGTCCGGCATTATAACAGGCAATTCCTGTGCTTTTAAACCAGGTGGTAAAGTTAGCTTTGGAGATTTTAAGTTCAAAGTCGGCCAAAACAGCTTGCCAGATTTCGTAATTAGTCATAAAAGTGAGAAAAAGATAATAATTTAAGCAATTATGGTAATTTTAGCACATATATTGTAAATAAAAAATGGCTTAATTTAGCTAAAAAGTGTATGGAATGGGGATAAATTGTGGATAGTGGGGATAAAGTAGTTATTTGGTATGATTTCTAACGAAACCCCCTCCTCACCTCCCCCTTGTAGGGGGAGGAAAATGTCACTCTTGACAAAAGCTTCATAATGTGATATACTGTATGGGTAATTATTTTATAATTTGTTTTAAATATGCCAAAAAGAACCTATCAGCCAAAGAAAAAACATCGATCTAAATCACATGGTTTTTTGGCAAAAATGAGCACTGTTGGTGGCAAAAAAGTGCTTAGTCGTCGCCGGGCCAAAGGTAGAAAGAAATTAACTACCAGTGATGAGAAAAAAGGTAAAAGAACCAGAAAAACTCGATAAATAAGCCAAAACCCCGCCACTAAGGCGGGGTTTTTAATTAATGAATAGTTTGGTATACTGTTATTACTTATAGCGTCATTCCCGCGAAGGTGGGAATCTTTAACTGTTGGTAAGACCCCCGCTTTCGCGGGGGTGACGCCAATATTTGTATGCTTCAACAACAAAATCGTCTTACCCGCATGAAAGATTTTGAAATTCTCTTTAAAGAGGGCTATTTTGTTAATGGATCATTATTGCAAGCCAAGGTTTGGAAAATTGTGCCAGAAAAATATCCTCGTCGAGCTTATACTACCAATGATTTGAAAATTGGTTTTGTGGTTGGTTTAAAAATAGATAAACGCGCAGTGGTGCGTAATCGTCTTAAACGTCAAATGCGCGAAGTTGTACGTTTGCTTTTAAAAGATAATAAATTAAAAACTGGTTTTATGCTTCTCCTAATTGCCAAAAAAGAAATGATCGGCAAAGAATATGGAGAGATTGAGAAGAGTGTGGTGGAAGTTCTAAGAAAGTCTGGAGTTTTATAATTAGTTTTAATTTACAATTACCAATAATCAATTTACAATAAATTATCAATTTTCAAGATACAATTGTAATATTGAAAATTATTTAATTGGGAATTCATTGTAAATTGAAAAATGTAAATTGAAAATTGTGAAAAACTATATAAAAAAAGTAATCTACTTACTCCGCTTTCCTTTCTTATTCTTGATAAGAATTTATCAACACACCCTTTCCCCTGACCATGGTTGGTTTAAATTTTTGCACCCACATGGGTATTGTAAATTTTACCCAACTTGCAGTGAGTATGGTTATCAAATAATAAAAAAAAGAGGCCTGCTTATTGGCATTCCCAAAACTATTTGGCGCATTCTTCGTTGTAATCCATGGAGTAAAGGTGGGGTGGATGAAGTAAAATAAAAATACTCTGTTGTCAGAGTATTTTTTTAAATTATTATTTATAAGTAAAAGCTTACTGTAGACTGTCTGTGTTTTAAGATGTTTAACACACTTTTTTAAAGTGATGTTAAGATTTTTGCTAAGTCACCCGAACAAATAGAATTATTTTTTTGCATTATTAATTGATTCATTAATTCGTCTGTTGCTGTTAAAAATGGTTTTTGGTTATCATACAGACAAATCATTTCTTTATTTGTCCATTCGGGATCAGGATTTTTGGTATATTTAGTTTTCATTTCGCATTTTCCATCTTTAGGGCCAGTAATCGTATAAAGATATTCGGCTTCAAAACCTTCTACTTTCGCCAAGAATGTGGCTTTTTGACAATTAGTAAATTTTTTTTCAAAACATTTTTGATCCAAACAATTTTCAGAATTTTCTCCTTTATTGACAAGTGTTGGTTTGGCAACAGGAATCGAAACTGTAGCCTTATTTTTTACATCGTCATTGATTTTGATATTTGCACTTATTTCAAATTGACTGTCAGGGGTGTTTATTTGTTTTTCAGTTGTGATAGTTTTTTGTGTTGTTTCTTGTTTGGTTGTTTGTGGTGCGGGTATGTTATTTGTTGTTTTGTTGCAGGCAGCCCCTACAAGAATCAAAGCTGTGATTGTTCCTACAATTAGATATTTTTTGTCCATAGAATTTGTGATTGAAATTAGATTTATTATTTAATTGAATGTAGAATTGCTTGTTCTAATTTTGTAGCTTCATCTGTGCCTATTCTATACGTTTTACCATTTTTCAGTTTTATTTCAACTGCGTCAAAACCAGAAACATTGTAAATACACATCTTGGGCCATAACCAACCTCTTATTCCCCAGCCATAATACCAATGATTTTTTACGGTTTTAGCGGATACTATATCATTAAGCAAAAACTTTTTTTTATAAATTCCATAGCCAAATTTGATTTGTAAATATTCTTCGTCAATAATTACTTGAAGTGATCCAAAGGAAGCAAGAATAAACAGAGTTAATGCCATTGTGGTAGTAACGAGAAGATTTGTGCCAGAATCTACTGAGGTGGGCTCGGCAGCGGCAGTAATATAAGCCCAGGCGAAGAGCGCTAGCACTGCTAGTGTAACAACCAATATTAAATAACCAATTTGGGTGTGTTTGTAGTTCATAAAATTAAAATTTATTCCACTTTTTCCACTCAGCACGTAAAATACTATAAATATAATCGTCCCAAAGTTTTCCGTCTAGTTCATGATGTTCGCGCAATACTCCATCACGGTGAAAACCAGATTTTTTTAAAATTTTCACTGAGGATTTATTAAAAGAACCTGTTTGACAATATAATTTATTAAAATTAAAGTTATTGAATAAATAATTAACGCAATACCTTATCATAATTTCACCGTATCCTTGTCCTCTATATTTTGGGTTAACGGCATACCCGCATTCGCATGATTTGTTGCGTTTGTTTATACTAAAACAATTAAATTTTCCAATTGGTTCTTTTATGTTTTCTACAAAAAATGAAAAAGCTAAAACTTTAGGGTCTACAAAAGGTTTTTCATTTTTAATTTCTCGGCAAGTTATTTCTTCCATCTGCCCTTCTTTTTGCCACTCTTTAAATAGCTCTTTATGTTTTTCTGTGGAGGGTCTAAGTTTCATAAAAAATTAAAAGCATATTTATTTTACCCCCAACTATATTAAAAAACAACCCTGTACCAGAACGGTACAGGGTTGTTTTTTACTCTTCAAATAATTCTTTAGGGCCATTGTCGCCTTCGCTTTCTTCGGGGGCTTCACCACGTTCTACTGCTTCCCAAATTGCTGTGCGGATTTTTTTCATGAGTGCTGGATTTTCTCTTAAATATTGTTTGGCTTTTTCGCGACCCACACCAATCTTTTCTTCGCCAAAGGAATAACTATTGCCTGATTTGTTGACTACTTTATGTAAAACACCAGTGTCCAACAAATCTCCAGAAACAGATATGCCCTCGTTGTACATAATATCAAATTCCGTAGTACGGAAAGGTGCAGCCACTTTGTTTTTTACCACCTTGGCTTTTACACGATTACCAATAATTTTTTCACCTTGTTTGATTTGTGCCGCGCGGCGAACTTCGATGCGAACTGAACAATAAAATTTTAAAGCATTACCGCCAGTGGTGGTCTCTGGATTTCCAAAGAAAACACCAATTTTGTGACGAATTTGGTTAATAAAAATTACTACGGTGTTGGTTTTACTGATAATACCAGTGAGTTTACGTAGTGCCTGGCTCATAAGTCTGGCTTGTAAACCCATGTGTGAATCCCCCATTTCGCCTTCGATTTCGGCCTTGGGTACCAAGGCCGCTACCGAGTCAATTACAATTACATCTACTGCATCGGAACGAACCAAAGTTTCCACAATTTCCAAAGCTTGTTCACCTGTATCTGGTTGAGAAATTAATAAATTATCCACATCTACCCCAATTTTACGAGCATAATCAGGGTCTAGGGCGTGTTCGGCATCCACAAAAGCAGCCACCCCACCCATTTTTTGTACTTCGGCTACAATATGTTGGGCCAAAGTAGTTTTTCCCGAGGCTTCGGGCCCAAAAATTTCTATAATACGACCTCGGGGTACACCTTTTACTCCCAAAGCAATGTCTAAGGAAATTGAACCAGTAGGCACAGTATCTACGTCCATACTACGGGATTCGCCAAATTTCATAATTGCGCCTTCTCCGTAGCGTTCGCGAATTTGGTCAATGGCTGGTTGGGCGGCTTTTAATTTGTCGTTTATTATTTCTTTTTTTGTCATATTGATTGTTTAAATTCTGGATCCTCGCGTTCGCGAGGATGACAGTGTAAAAAAAAGAGGTTAAGCCCTCAAGTAGTAGAATAATAGTTTTTTGGTTTTATGTCAATTGTTATTTTGGGTGTTAATAACTATTGGTCGGTAAACAATATGACGAACTTGGGTGGTAGTTTTGCCGTGTTTTTTTTGGGTGGTAATGGTAATGGTATTTATTCCAGCCGATAAATTAATTGTTTCTTTAAATTGTCCATTTTCATTATTTTTTATGTCTTTGCCATTTACCGTTACTTTGGCTTCTCTTTCGGTTTCACCAACCAAGAGTAGTTGGTCATTTTCGGTAATATAGCCCTCGATTGGAGAATAAATAATTAATTTTGGTGGTTTAATAATATTTTTAACTTGCCAGCCTAAATAAAATACAATAGCTAAAATTATTATTGCTAAAAAGCCATAACGTAAAAATGTTGGTAAATGATTCCAATAATTATTTTTTAAAGCGGTGTGAGGATGTTTGATTTTTTGTTTGTGGGTTTCTTCAATTAAGTATTGTTCCAAAAAAGAATCGGGCTTTAATCCCAAAGTTTCTACATAACGACGGACAATATTTTTTTGGTAGACCAAGGCTTTGGGTAATTTTTCAAACTGGCATTTTTCCAAAGCTTCTAAATATTTTTTATCGATTTTTGTTTTATTAGCTAATTCTATTAAAGTTATTTTTTTTTCTTCGCGCAATTCTTTTAGACGCAAACAAACTCTCTTTGGTGGAGTATTTAGTTTTTTGCAAAAAAAAGCATTCATAAGGTGGTTTTCTCCCCATTTATAAGGGGGAGATTAAGAGGGGGTAGGTGTTTAATACCCCTCCCTGCCCTCCCCTTATAAAGGGGAGGGAAATTCTTTAATATTTTTCAACAGTATTTTCCTCTTCTGTTTTCTCTTCCTCGCTTTCCTCCTCAACATCCGTGTCGTCCGAAGCCTTGGCGGAGGACGATTCTTCATCATCAATTTCCTCTTCCTCTTCAATTTCTTTTTCTACACTATCAAAAACATTTAATTCTCCACCAGCATTCATGGTTTCGGGAACTGCTGTGGCCAAAATTTCACGAGCTTTGGCTCCTTCGCCAGGGCCAATTACTCCAGCAGCTTCTAATTCATCTAGTATTCTGGCCGCTCGAGCATAACCAACTTTAAAGCGTCGTTGTAAAAATGAAGCACTAGCTTTGCCAGCTTTAATTATTTCTTCACGGGCTTCATTGAACAGTGGATCTTGATCATCACTCGCTCCACCAAACATATTTACCGTACCACTGGTGGGTTTTTCGATAATAGAGGAATCATACTCAGCTTCACCGTCTTCTTTTAAATATTCCACAACATTGCCAACTTCTTCTTCGGAAATAAAAGCACCTTGGATACGTTTTGGTTTGGAAAGTTCGGCAGTTAAATATAACATATCACCACGACCCAATAGTTTGTCGGCACCTGGGCAGTCCAAAATTGTCCGTGAATCCATGATTGAAGCGACAGAAAAAGCAATACGTGCAGGAATGTTGGCTTTCATTAAGCCAGTAATAATATCCACACTAGGTCTTTGGGTAGCCACCACCAAATGGATACCAATGGCGCGAGACATTTGGGCTAAGCGAATAATTCCTGCTTCTACTTCGCTTGCCGCTGCGGCCATTAAGTCAGCCAATTCATCAATAATAAAAACAATGTTGGGCATTTTTTCCTTTGGATAGCGAGTATTGTAAGAGCCGATATCACGACAACCATGAGCAGCCAAAACATCAAAACGGCGATCCATTTCGCCAATGGTCCATTTTAGAGCATTTACAGTTTTTTGGACATTGGTAATTACCGGTGTTAATAAATGTGGGATACCGTTGTATAAAGTTAATTCTACACGTTTGGGGTCAACCATAATCATCCGCAAAGTTTCGGCAGTATTTTGGTACAGCAAACTCATGATAATAGTGTTGATACAAACAGTTTTGCCAGATCCAGTGGCACCGGCAACTAATAAGTGAGGCATTTTTGGTAAGTCAGCAAACCAAACTTTACCAGCCACATCTTTACCCAAAGCAATCATCATGTTGTGAGGGCGGTGTTTAAATTCTTCACTTTCAATTAATTCTTTTATAGTTACCATGGCTACTTTGGTATTTGGTACTTCTATACCTACCAAAGATTGTCCTGGGATTGGTGCTTCTATTCTAATTGGGTGGGCAGCCAAAGCCAAAGATAAGTCGTTGCTTAAAGTGGTAATGCGAGTAAGTTTTACACCCTTGGCTGGTTTAAAAGAATATTGAGTAACCGTTGGCCCAACGCGAACTTCGCCCATATCTACATCAATACCAAATTCATGCAAAGTATTTTTTATAGTTGCAGCATTGGCTTCGATGTCGCCACTAGTAGGTTTGGATTTTTTGGTAGTTAGTAAATTTAATTCTGGTAAATCTTTAACAATTATTTTTTTGTCCCAAGCCGAAGGAATTTTTGACTTGCCCTGAGCGTTAGCCGAAGGGTCGTCGTCATCTTCACTATCGTCTTCTTCTTCATCGTCGGTTTCGGTTTTTACTTTTTTGGTTTGAAATTTTCTACTGCCTATATCTTCTTCTTGATCCAAATTAACTTCTTCATCGTTTTCTTCATCTTCGTATTCTTCTTCCTCCTCTTCCTCTTCTTTATTATAATTATTTTTTAAATTTAGAGTTGGTTGATTTTCTTTTACAAAAAGTCCAGTAAGACCAAGTAAACTTTTGCCCAAAAATCCCAAGCCAGAAAAAAGTTTTTTGTTTAATTGTACAAAATGAATAAAAGCTGTGTTGAAAATTAAAAAAACAGAAATTAAGATAATACCAATAAGCAAAACTATACTGGCGACATTACCCAAGTAAGTTTTTAGTGGCCAGGCAAGCATGCCAAAAATTCCCCCACCTTGTCCCATCATTAACACTTTGTTCCACATTTCACTAGTGGCAAAACCAAGATGCATTAAACTAGAGCTAGCCAAGAAAAATAATAAAGAACCAATGCCATGTGTAGAGCGGTAATCGTATTCTGTGTCTTTAATTAAAAACCAAGCTAAAATAATAATCATGACTGGGGTGATAAAGCGCATGGAGCCAAACAAAAAACTCAAAACATAATTATTTAAAATTTCTCCTACTACTCCGGCTTTGTTAAAAAAACTTAAAGTAATAATTATTGCCAAAACAACTAAAAGAATAGCAATAATTCCGCGGGTAATTGGCGGATTGTAAACTGGTTCTAAACGACGTCTGCCCATATTCATTAAAACATTAAAGCATAAAAACATTAAAACAGTAGTGTTAACTGGTATGTGTTTTAATGTTCTAGTGTTTTTAAGCTTTTATGATTAGTATTTTAGCATAAAAAAAATATTCTTGAAAGTTATCTAAAAATTTGACTTATTATTGTAGAGTGTTAAAGTCTTAGTAGAACCACATCGTGGCGAGGGGGCCATGAAGTTTATGTATTTCTGGGTCGGGGGAAATGGAGAACTGACCGTTTGGTTTAAGAGGGACGATCCGCAGATCCATCCGGAAATGCGGACCATGCACAAGGACAGGGCGATTGCCTTCGTAGAGGCCTTGTGTCAGAAGCATCAAGTTCCGGCAAGTGAAACTGTTGAACATTTGGCCGAGCTGAAGAAGTTCCTTGGCATCACCGCCTGAAGGGAGGTAAAACCAATGGCGCGTTCACCGCCGGGCGATGCTTTCAAATGCTACTCGCATCCGCCCATTGCTTTGTAAATATATAAAGTAGTGGAAGGAGTTTGGCGAGTAGTTTTTGTTTTATAATAAAACCCCGGGATAAACCCGGGGTTTTTATTTGTGTTATCTGTGTTGCAAAATCTGGGGGCTTACTTTAGCAACCCAACAATCAACAACGCTACAATGTTTGCCACTTTAATCATTGGATTAATGGCTGGGCCAGCAGTATCTTTGTAAGGATCACCAACAGTGTCACCAGTCACTGCGGCTTGATGGGCAAAAGATCCTTTACCACCATAATTACCATTTTCAATATATTTTTTAGCATTGTCCCAAGCGCCACCACCAGCAGTCATGGAAATAGCCACGAACAAACCAGTGATAATAGTGCCAACAAGTAATCCTCCAAGAGCAGCCGAACCAAGAAGTAGTCCAACCAAAATTGGTGCAACAATTGGAATTAAAGCTGGTAAAACCATTTGACCAATGGCACCTTTGGTTACAATATCTACACATTTAGCATAATCTGGTTTGGCATTACCTTCCATAATACCAGGAATTTCTTTAAATTGATGGCGAACTTCTTCCACAACTTTACCAGCAACTTTGCCCACAGATTCCATTAAATAAGAACCAAATAAATAAGGTAATAACCCACCAATAAATAAACCAACCAAAACTTTTGGATCATCAATTCTAAAGATTGTGGAAATGCCATTGGCCGATAATTTGTGAGTGTAATCGGCAAATAAAACTAAAGCAGCCAAAGCAGCACTGGCAATCGCATACCCTTTGGTAACAGCTTTGGTAGTGTTGCCAACTGCGTCCAAGGGATCGGTAATAGCTCGCACTTCATCGCCCATTTCTGCCATCTCGGCAATTCCACCAGCATTGTCGGTAATGGGCCCGTAAGCATCAATGGTTACGACAATTCCAGTCATGGACAACATGGCCATGGCCGCAATGGCTACTCCATAAAGACCAGCAATACTATAAGCACCAAGCATGGCAGCAGCAATAAACAAAACTGGCAAAGCTGTAGCTTTCATGGAAACTGCCAAACCAGCAATTACATTGGTACCATGTCCTGTTTCACTAGCTTTGGCAATACTTTTTACTGGGTTGTATTTGGTAGAAGTGTAATATTCAGTAATCCACACCATTAAGCCAGTTAAAATTAAACCAATAAAACCACTCCAAAATAATTGTGAAGTAGTAAGATTTAAATATTTACTATAAACAGAACTAGCAAAATAAAAACCAATCATGGATAAAATTCCGGAAACTACTAAACCTTTATATAAGGCGTTCATGACATTTTTGGTTTTACCTAATTTAATAAAGAAAGTACCAATGATGGAAGCAATAATTGAAATGCCACCTAAAATTAAAGGAAAAGTAATCGCTTCTTCGATACCTTTAAAAGTAAGGGCTCCCAAAACCATAGCGGCCACGGCAGTCACAGCATATGTTTCAAATAAATCCGCTGCCATACCAGCACAGTCACCAACATTGTCCCCTACATTGTCGGCAATTACTGCTGGGTTACGTGGATCATCTTCTGGAATACCTTTTTCTACTTTACCAACCAAGTCAGCCCCTACATCAGCAGCTTTGGTAAAAATACCGCCACCGATTCTAGCAAAAATAGAAATCAGCGAGCCACCAAAAGCCAAACCAATTAAGGAATCAGTGTCTTTGAAAATTAAATAAAAACCACCTACTCCTAATAAGCCCAAACCCACGACAAGTAAACCAGTAATTGAACCGCCTTTAACAGCCACATCCAAAGCTTCTTTAAAACCTTTTTTAGCAGCTTCGGCAGTTTTTACATTGGCTTTTACCGAAATAGACATGCCAAGATATCCAGCAATTCCCGAAAAAGTAGCACCAACCACAAAGCCTAAACCAGTTTTAAATCCTAAGAAAATCCAAAGTAAAATAAATACGGCTGCTGCCACAAAAGCAATAGTTTTGTATTGCCGACCAAGATAAGCTTTGGCGCCTTCTTGGATAGCTTTGGCAATGGCCTGCATCCGGTCTGAACCAGATGGTTGTTTGTTGATCCAAAGGATCAAGATAATACCATAGATAATTGCCGTTAATGCTGGCAAAAGTACGAGCAAGGTTGTGACCATAGGAAATGGTTAAGAATAAATATTTTAAAGACATTTTTAGCTGTTTTTTTGTGCGCGATTATTATATATAAGCATGGGAAAAAAGTCAATCTTGTGGTATGATAATGGTTGACAAAAAGCCTTTTTTCTTGGATAATAGTGTTTCTTTATGGAAAAGGTAAAATACAGACTTTTACTGCATATCTTGCATCTTTTGGTCCATTTAAAGCGATTTTTATTTTGGATTTTTAAAAAAAGTGGACTATTTTTTGTATTTATTAATAAATTATTTAGAAATAGTTTGGGTTTTTATTTTTATAAATTAATATTTAGATTACAAAAAAAAATAGGGCAAGAAGACTTGCCTTTAAAAAGTAGAATTTGGGAAATTTTTGGCCGTCGTGGTGTTTTACAAGTATTATTTTTTGGCATTGCACTATTGGTAATTTATCCGCACAGTAGTTTGTACAGTTATGCAAGTACACAAATTCCTGGTCGCGGTACAGTTTTTTTTCGTTTGGTTGGGCCAGGAGAGCAAGATTTTTCTTTGGAAGAAGTAGCAACTAATTATGTAGCGGCAAACACCTCTTCTTCTCCCTCACTTTGGAATCAAGGAGCAGTTTATGCACAATCTGGTGGCAGTGTAAGTATTAATTATTTGCCAGCACCAGAAATTAGTGGCATGGTAAATGGTGGTGGTGCCTTGGTTAAACCAAGTGTTTTGTCTGGTTCTGTTTTTGTGGATGGTGGTAGTGGTTCTATACCAGGCAGTGGGCGTGAAGGTATTGTTTTTCATAAGGTTGAGGTTGGTGAAAATATTGGCTTTTTGGCACAAAAATATGGTATTAGTGTAGCGACAATTTTGTGGGCGAATAATTTAACCGAAAGGTCATATATTCGTCCTGGCGATAATTTAAAGATTTTACCAATGACTGGTTTGGTGCACAAAGTTACCAAAGGTCAGACCTTGGGCAAGATTGCCAGTTTGTATAAAGTTAAAACAACAGATATTGTTACTTATAATAAATTAAAAGAAGATGGAGCAGATATTGTAGTTGGTGAAGAATTATTAATTCCTGGTGGCACAAAGATTGCTGTGGCAGTTGCTAGCCCAACCAAAAATCCAACTCGTCAATATTATGGTTTGAATAGTGTGGCCGCTCCCCCAGCAAATAGTGCTGGTAGTGGGGATTATTTGTGGCCAGCTGGGGTTAGAAGAATTACCCAATACTTTGGTTGGCGTCATACTGGGCTGGACATTGCTGGGCCAATTGGTACATCAATTTATGCTACACGTGCTGGTGTGGTTACTCGGTCACAATGTGGTTATAATGGTGGTTATGGTTGTTATATTATTATTGATCATGGTGGTGGTTTGTCTTCACTTTATGGTCACAATTCACGATTATTTGTAAGTGTGGGTGAATCGGTTGCTCAAGGACAAAATATTGCTTTAATGGGTTCTACTGGTCGTTCAACTGGTCCACATATACATTTTGAAATAAGAGTGAATGGAGTAAGAGTAAACCCGCTTAAATATATTAGATAAAAAAATCCCGGTTTATTACCGGGATTTTTTTTAATCACTCTTGGCTCGATATTGTAGTGCTTCGGCTAAGTGAGTTGTTTGAATATTTTCACAATTTGCCAAGTCGGCAATGGTGCGCGCGATTTTTAATAAACGATGATAACTGCGTGTGGACAAATGCATTTGATTAACTGCTTGACGCATTAAATTAACAGACTCATCATTTAATTTACAAAACTCTTTTATTTCTTGAGCGCGCATTTCACTGTTGCTTTGTAAATTGGTATTTTGTAAACGTTGGCGTTGTTTTTGTCGAGCGCTTTCTACACGTTCTCTAATTTTTTCTGAACTTTCGCCAAGTTCGTCTTTATTTAATTTTTCAAATTTAATTCGCGGTACTTCTACATGCAAATCAATGCGGTCCAAAATTGGCCCGCTTACTTTTTTCTTATAATTATTTATTTGTAGTGGTGTACAAATACAATGACGGTCGGGATCGGAAAAATATCCGCAAGGGCAAGGATTTTGACTAGCGACCAAAGTAAAACGCGCGGGAAAACTAATTGTGCCCTGAGCGCGGGAAACTGTTACCACCCCATCTTCCAAAGGTTGACGCAGATTTTCCAAAACTGTCCGGGGAAATTCGGGAAATTCATCCAAAAATAAAACTCCGCGATGAGCTAGTGAAATTTCTCCGGGATGGGGAAATTTTCCTCCACCTACCAAGGCCACCGCACTGGCACTGTGATGTGGTGAACGAAATGGACGTTCACTAACTAATGCTGAACCCATGGGTAGTGTGCCAGCAACAGAATAAATTTTGGTTACTTCAATAATTTCTTCACGCGACATTTTTGGTAAAATTGTTGGCAAGGTTCGGGCGAGTAAAGTTTTTCCGGAGCCGGGTGGGCCAGAAAGTAAAATATTATGCGCACCAGCCGCAGCAATTTCTAAAGCGCGTTTTACAAATTCTTGTCCTTTTACAAAGGCCATATCCATTTCCGAAATTAAAGTTTCGGTGTCCCCTATTTCTTCGGGTGTTACGGGAATAATTTCTTCTAGATTATTTAAATGAGCAATTAATTGTGAAAAAGTTTTTACTGGATAAATATTTATTTCTTTAATCAAACTAGCTTCGGCAGCATTTACACTTGGCACAAATAATTTTTTAAATCCTTTTTTCCAAGCAAAAATTGCCAATGGCAAAATGCCAGTGGTGTGACGTAAAGTTCCGTCTAGTGCAAGTTCGCCAACAAATAACGAGTCAGTTAAATTTAGTTCTGGAGCTTCGCTAGCTGTATAAATTCCCACAGCAATTGGTAAATCAAAGGAAGAGCCTTCTTTGTGAACATCGGCAGGGGCCAAATTTACCAAAATATTATGTCCGCCAGGAAATTTCATTTCAGAATTACGCCACATGGTTCTAATTCGGTCTTTGGCTTCTTTGATGGCTGTGTCGGGCAAACCAATAATACTAAAACCCGGGAAACCTTTGCCCAAGTTTACTTCCACTTCTACTGGTGCGCAATCAAGTCCAATCACGGTAGCGGAATTTATTTTGGTGAACATAAAAATAATTTTCAATAATCAATTTACAGTTTTCATTAAATTATCAATAATCAATTTTCAAGTTTGGTAATTAAAAAATTGAAAATTTATTGTAAATTGATAATTGTGAATTGTAAATTTATATTATTATATCATTTGTTATTCACTCTTGACAAAATACCAATAATATAGTATAAAGGTATGTTCAACAGACTCGTGGTCTGTTGTTTAAAGTAAGCGTTCGTTGAAAATTTACAAACTGCGCTAGCAGTGGAAATATACAACAACCAACCTGAGGATAGGGGGACGACCGATGGGTAAATACAAGAGAAGAAAAGCACCTGAACATGGAACCAACCGGCCAGGAGGCAGACGTTTGTCGCAAAAGGTAGAACGTCAGCGTGCTCTGAGTCGATGGGTTGAAAATCTTCGATCACTTGCTGGCCAGACCGTTGGCGTTGCACAGTTAGATGTGTTGATGCCAGACTTGTTTATTGAGGACAAGATAGATTATGCTCGTGGCGAGATGATTGCTCTAGCTGTTCGCAATGGCTTACTCGTCGCAACTCCCGGCAAAAAACAGTGGAAGGTTTTACCGCCTTCTGGCCAGCCGGCAGCCAAAGACGAGATCGCTGGTAATTCGAAACCGAGTGATGACCCTGGCACAATTGAACACGTGCCGTTGGAGCAACTCACCAAGGTTTTAACCCAGGTCATGGCTACCTGGGGAACCAAGGGGGAGGTTGTTACAACCGCGACGGTTCAGGGACGTGCAGAACTGCTCCGGCAGTACACGCGGGCTGCCCTTTCGCATCTTCTGTCCACGGTTACGACCAATGGACGGAGGTTGTTTGAAAAAAAGGGTGGCGGTCGAGGGTATTGCCTGACTAGTGAGGGTGTGGCCGCTTTGGCTGCTTTCCGGTCCCAGCTCGTCTTCGAAGCTAGGAGTGGGAACGTGATCGTGGTCGTTACCAGCCAGGGTGGCATTGCCGAAGTGAGCAAGAAAAAGTCGGGTAAAACCGTCGTTACTAAACCACTCACCCCGAAAGGAGGCAAGAAATTGCCCGACAGTGTGTTCGATTTCACCAAGCTCCCCGGCCAAACGCCAGTCGAGGGAGTGGCTCCGAAGGGGTTTTCCAAAAACCTCGAGCTCCAGTGTCAGGCCTTGTTGTTGCTCTGGGTTCTTACTCAGGCAGTCGACAAGGTTACACGCGGTCTGTTCCGGGCGGCGCTTCGTTGGAAGTACGGGTGGGGCGAACATGTTCCAGAGAATTCGGTCGGCCGTGTCATGTTCGGGCTGATGCCGGATTACATCGACATCCAGTCGGTCGATGTTGGTGGCCTGAATAGTCCGGACGATGTGGTTGTTCTTCTGAAAGCGGGTCGAAAGTTCGCAGGCGTAGAGACCGAGACACCACGACAACCTGCTCCTCCCGAGCCACCGCCCAAAACCG